>Ga0247608_10000143_pt1 | contig 138439 bp, 130 predicted proteins | sample 176DNAGHGlowgp2_FD_193490 | JGI IMG/M metagenome (GOLD analysis project Ga0247608, IMG submission 193490) | Sheep rumen microbial communities from Palmerston North, Manawatu-Wanganui, New Zealand - 1766 DNA GHGlow gp2 | ecosystem: Host-associated > Mammals > Digestive system > Stomach > Rumen...
AAAATTTGCGCCATGCTTCGTTGAAGCCCTTGACCATATATCTCCATTATGCTCTGCGGGCTTCGCCTCGCCTGACACAAATTTTGCTCGGAATTCCTTGTCCGCTTTCTATCAGGGAATAGTATAAGACCTGCCGATCCGTTCAATATACGAATGTTAAAAAATGCCCATCGGATTCTTGGAAATCCGGTGGGCATTTTCTATGAATTAGGATTATGTGATTCTCTCGGGATCACGTCGTGTTTAGGCGGCGTTGCTGTAGGTGATGATGCCCTGATTGATGTCAAAGCCGACATTTTCGGTCACATAGTCGCCGCCGAAGATGTCGTTGATGTAGAAGGAATAGAGGTAGCTGCCGTCGGCAAGAGGACCGAATGCGAGGGTATCGCCGTCAGTCCAGACATATTCCTGACCGGAATATACGGAGCTGTCCCCCGTATCCGGGTCAAGCGCATCGTACTGTGGAACGATACGGTCGCCTGGCTTCAGCGTATCGCCCGGACGGGCGGCAATGCCGTTGCTGCTGACGCCGTCCCAAAGGCCCAGAACCTGGAGCTTGCCCGTCTTCTGATCCCAGGAGAAGCGGAGGTTTGTGAGTTCGTCGTTGATCTTGACAGGGCTTGTGTAGATAGAGCTGTCCTCGTCCTCATCAACGAGCTGCACTCTGAGATTCTGACCGTCGGGCAGGGAGAACCAATAGCCGTCGAAATTATCCGTAACCGTACCGGTATTCCAGTCGGCCTTCACGTCGCCGGTAAGACCGATGGAAAGGCAGTCCTGCCCGTCGTCCGAGTACATATAGACCATCGCGTCCACAGACGCGGTGTTGTTGAGACCCTTTTCCGTGAGGACAAAGCCATAGTTGCCGTTTTCGTCCAGCGCGGGCTCCTGCTTAAAGGTGATCGCGGTGCTCTGGGTGCTGTCCGAAACCATGGAATCCCAGTCCCAGGGCGTGTTCTCGCTGTAGCCGTCCCAACTGCCGCCGTGGGCAAAGCCGTAAGCAATCTTGTCGACCAGCGCGAGATAATAGGAACTGACGCATACGTCGCGGAAGATCGAAAGCTCCATGGAGCCCTGTACCTGCAGGGGATAATAGACCGAGAGGCCGCAGGCGTCTTCATGGTTTTCTCCGCGCACCTGATAGGCAATCGCGGCGTCCACCGCATCGCGGACGTCCTTTGCATTATCGGCCCAATCGGAGCCGGCGTCGATCAGGCCGCCGAGGTCGACCATATTGGTATAACCCTCGCTGCGGTTGTTGCCGCCATAGCTTTCGGCGGCACGGATGGAGCGGCAGATCGGGGCGAAATTCGCCTCGTTGTCCGTTGCCTCGTAAAGACGCTGTGCATAGGCGTCAAAGACTGTGCGGAGCGTGCCGATTTTGCTGAGGTCGACCAGCGCAAGCGTCGCGCCGTCGCTCATGTCTGCCGCGGCGCAGTTCTGATAGAAGCCGTCGCAGATCGCCTTGCCGAGCGTGACCATGTCTGCGTTGGGATCGGCGGCCAGGCAGTCGCCGAAGGCATGGTAGTCCCAACCGGTACCGGGCTCAACCTCCTGGGAACCGATCATGTACTGCGCGTAGGGGGCAAGGATGGCCGCGGTTTCCAGGGTGCCCATCAGGCAGGCGTCAAAGCCGATGAAGTCAAAGCCGTTCGGAAGCTGGTCCTTTACGCTGCTGAGCGCCGTGTCGATCGCGCGCAGGGAGAGGCTGTTCGAGTCGTGCAGCTCATCAAAGCAGACGCCGCTGATGCTGCCGCCGCCGTGGTTCCACAGGACAAGACCGTTATGTGCGGAGGGATAGGCCGTCAGGCCCCAGCGCAGGAAGTCCGCCAGTGTCTTCGCGTTGCCCATATCGGCCTGGGGCTGGCTGTCCACCTTCGTGCTGATCCCGCCGGCAACCTCAAAGCGGTCCAGCTCATCGGGCGAAGCGCCGTTCTGCCAGGCGGACGCGCCGCCGGTCTGCACAATGAAGCGAACGCCGGAGCTTGCGGTGGCTTCGATCATTTCCTGCATATTATCGCTGGCGAAGCCGGATTCACTCTCCAGATCCGCGCCGCAGAGATACACGAAGATCGTCCACCCGCCGTCATCAGCGAATGCAGAGCTGCAAAGGCTCATACATAACACGATCACGAGAAGAACTGCCAAGGTTTTTTTCAATACAAACGCCTCCTTTGTTTTTTGCTGAGATAAAGAATATACAGTCATTCTATTTGCATATTCTTTCTGAAAAGGCTTTCAGCATCTAACGAACCATTTTTTGCTAAATCGCCTTGTTTTTATTATATTCATCCCTCCGCGATTGTCAATGGCTGCTCAAAAAATATCTCCGGCAGCCTTCATGTACACACTTGTGCGCGGAACATTTTCAGTGTGCCTTAGATCCCCCGGCCTGCAAAGAATATGCAATCCTATAATCATGCAGTAAGGGCCGGTCGGGGAACCGACCGGCTCTTTTTCAATTTATCCGTTGTCGTTATCGAAAGCAGGGTTTATCACGTATACGTTTCGCTCGTTCATTTTTTCCGTTGCGAGACGCAGCGCCTCACCGAAGCGCTGATAGTGAACCACTTCCCTCTCCCGCAGATACCGTATGACGTTGTTGACGTCGGGGTCATCCGAGAGGCGCAGGATGTTGTCATAGGTCACGCGGGCCTTCTGCTCCGCGCCGAGATCTTCGCTGAGATCGGCGATCACATCGCCCTTGACCGCCATGGACGCAGCGCTCCACGGAAAGCCGGAGGCCGCAGTCGGATAGACCCCGGCGGTGTGATCGACAAAATAGGCGTCAAAGCCTGCCTTTTTGATTTCGTCAACAGACAGATCCCTCGTAAGCTGATGAACCAGGGCGCCGATCATTTCCAGATGTCCCAGCTCTTCCGTACCGATATCTGTCAGCAGTCCCTTCAGTTCGGGATAGGGCATGGAATAGCGCTGGCTCAGATACCGCAGGGAAGCGCCGAGCTCGCCGTCCGGGCCGCCTGATTGTAAAAAACAATAATATTAACGCGCCCCTGCTCTATGCAGGGGCGCGTCTTTGGTATCATGATATCATTTTTTAAGCGTCGGGAGGCTTGTCAGTGTCGCCTGCCGCGTGGCGGCCTGCGTACTCCGGCTCTGTTGCGGTTTCGTCCTTGCCGTCGCCCTGGTCGTGGTCGATTTTCTCCTTATAATCGGCCAGCATCCTGCGCAGCCACGCAGGGACTGGCGCGCCGAGCTTCCCTGCGTTCTCCGCGATGCTGCCGAGCTCGGTGATGATGTACCACAGCAGCACTACCGGCGTCACCAGCGGGCCGATCTTGACCGGCAGATCCATCCCCGATCCGTTGATGATCACTGATAGCGCAGTGTCACAGAGGGCGGCAACGAGCACAGCGAAGATCTCTCCCAGCTTGTGCCAAAGCCCAGCGCGCGCCTCGGCGCTTGACCAATCTCCGGCCGCGCTGGCCGCGGCGCTGCCGGAGATGTAGTCCAGGATGATGCAGCCGATCCAGATGATCACCGCCCAGCCCGTCCAACCCCACAATGAGGTGAGAAGCGCGAGGATCGCGGCGACGCCCGCCTTGATTTCAGTGGCTTTTTCCGGTGCATTCATTTTTTAACTCCTTTCCAACATCGCACAGCTGTTTTTGACATATTCGCTGAACCCTTCCCTGAATTCAGCCGTCTGCAGATACGCAATCAGCAGATCGTTGACGATCTCTACCGGGTCTTTCCCGTCCGCCGCCTCCGCATCGGGCGGCTTTTCCGGGGCGTTGGGCGCGAGCTGTTGGTGATACTGATAGTCGCAGCCGCCCGCGTCGACGAGCGTCTCGAACCTCACGCTCCGGCTCAAGTCCGCGTCAACGTTCCCGTTGTATCCATCCACGCGCCCGCTATCGCTGGTCTGCCAAAGGTCGCACGGCGTGTTGGGCGGGGTGCCGCTCCACTTTGCCACCCACACGAGCGTCCCTTCCGGCAGCTCGTCCGGGCGGATTTTGGCCCAAAGATTCCCCTCCGAGCCGTAGACCCCCGGCACATAGCCGTGCTGCGCGATCCCATCGCACCAGGCGTCCAGCACAGCAAGAAGCGCGTCATGCGGCAGGCTGAGCTGCTTCGGCTCCTCAACGTCCAAATAGATACCGAGCGGCATCGGGAAACCGTTGAGTGTGTCCAGCAGATGCCCTGCCTCCGCTGCCGCCTCTTTCGCGGTCGCGGCGTGGGAATAGCAGTAGCCGCCGACCGGAAAGCCCAGCTCATACGCCTCGCGGTAGAAGCCGAACGCGGCCTTATCCACGATACTGACGCCCTCCGTCAGCTTGATGATGGCGAAATCGTACCCGGCCTGCTTGAGCTGCTGGATCGTCAGCCCGTTTTGATAATGCGAAATGTCAACGCCTCTCATTTGTCTGCCCTCCACACAATAATCCCGACAATCACCGCAATCAGCACCGCCCCGGCGAGCGGCCCGACCAGCCAGAACTCAGGCCCGTAGGCGACGCAGTGCCAGCCCAGCGCCTTGAACTCGGCAATAATCCAGTCTGTGATGCTCATATCAGTCCTCCGTCAACAGGCCGCTCTCGGCTTTTTCGTCGTCTTCCATATCAGCCCTCCAAATCCCAGCCGTAAACGTCGGGTGCCCATACATTGTTGTCAAAATTAGACACATATACAGGGCTTGACAGCAACGGATAATGCACTTTGTCACCTTTCATATAAGCGTCCTGCTCCATTGTTGGCTGCTTCCACACGGGGATTTCGCCCGGCTTTGCAATCTCTGTCCACAGCGCATGGATGTTCGGCGGTTCCCACCCTGCCTGCGATGTGTGGGACTGCTCGCAACGGTACAGCTTATCGTCGTACTGATCGCGCTCTCCACGTTTGTACTCTGCGTTCTCGACCCACATGGGGAACAGCTCCACAGCTTCCAGCGCGTCACCATCAGTAAGGGATTTAGCCGCTTTTTCAATAATCGGTCGGAGTTGCCGCGCTTTTTCTTGTGGTGTCATTCGCTCGCCCCCATCAGAATGTCGTAGGCTTCGGCTTTGTCCATGTCAAAAGCTCCGTCTGGATATGGGGGCAAATCCTTATGCTCTTGTTCCCATTCTGCCTCTTCTTTTGGTGTCATGTCTCTTATAACACCATCTCGTGTTTACTCAGCGGCTTCGTTTTCTTCATCGCCGTCTCCCTTCCCAAGCTGCACCAGCCATTTCGTGCAGTACCGTCTTTTGTGGCACCAGCAGCAGGCCGCCGTGCCCTCGGTGTTGGGCACCCGCTTCATCACGACATGCGCCTCCTGCATGATCTTCTTGCAATCCGGGCACAGCACTCGCTCCACGATTTCAGCCATGCCCACCGCCCCCTTCCTCGTCATTGCGAGCCATCGCCGCAGCGTTGGCGTGTCCATCCGTTTTCTCCGGCGCTTCCCGCCCCCAGCACGCCATGCACGCCGTCGGATCAAACGTCCCGTTTTCCGTCATGGCGCCGCATGGGGTGCTTTTCTCATAACCACAATCCTCCGGGCAGATCGCCACGCCGCCCGGGAACTTTTCTCCGATAAATTCCGGGTGCTCCCGCTCAAGCTTTTCCAAAAACGTCATATGTATTTCCTTCCCTGTCATTGCGAACCAGCGCCGCGCGCTGGTGTGGCAATCCGTTTTCTCTCATTCGCGCACCACGCGGGACGCACCACGGGGCCTATCTCTCCGGTGCCGAAGATCTCCAGCGTCCGCCCGAAGCCCCGTATAGTGCCGCTCCCCGCCTCGGGATTCGCGCAGCGCGCGGCCTTGATCCCGTGCGGCCTGTCCTCATAGCGCAGATACGCACAGCCGTTACACAGTTTCATTTTCTTCCACCGTAATCCCACGGCACACGTTCCCGAGCCATGTGATGGTCTCCGGCTCTGCGTGCCATGGCATAATGATCGCCTGGATGAAAAGCCCGTCCTTGTAAACGACGTATGGGTTCCCTCCCTCTTGCCGTCTCAGGGCAAGCCCCGGCTGTTCCGCGTCGCTCCCCGGTCTGAGGTTTTTGGTCTGGATGGTGAAGATTTCCCCGTTCGGTGCCTGCGTCGGCAGCAGATCCACGCCGTGGAGGATGACGCGTCTGTCCATCCAGTAGAGCAGATCCTTTTCCCTCTCGCTGTATTCCCCGGTGTTGAATACCGTCGGCATCTCCTTGGTTCTGATGACCATTTTCCCCTGTTTCTCCTGGGAGATGTCAAAGATGGCACAGAGCGCGTCCTGTGTGAGCGTTCCGAGGTTTTCCGGCAGCCGCCAGATGGCAAAGCCTGTCCCGGCCCATTGCGTGCCGTCTTTCTCGTTGAACAGGTAGACGCACCTTGCCTCATTGCACAGGCTCGCCAGTGCTTTGAGCTTCATGTCTTTTTTCCCTCCCTTCTTTCACGCGTTCGGCAGCCGCTCGTGCTTGTTCCGCCATTTGTACACCGCCGATACGCTGCACCCCAGCGCCTGGGCGATCTCGCGGTCATTGGCACCTCGGCGGTACAGTGCCGCCGCCCGCTCATAGTCGATGCGTACCGCCGGCCCGTGCATCCCCGGATTCGGGGGCAGCTTCCATTTTTTTCGCCGTATTGTCCCGATGCGGTTGATGTCCTTCCCCAGACGGTCGGCGATCTCCCGGTCTGTCGCGCCTTGGTCGTAAAGGCGGCGGGCGATGTCTCCCCAGGACTCCTCCGTCTCTGGCGCCGGCGGCGTCACGCCGTCAGGCTTATAAAATGGGCAGTTCACCGGCAGCTTCATCCTGTGCGTCACGCGCTCTGGCGGCAGGCGGAGCTTTTTGGCCAGTCTTGACAGCCTTGTCTTTCCCTCCATGCTGCAGTAATCACAGTTCCCGCTTTTTTCCGGATCAATGCGGTTCCTGTAGATGCAGTCCGGGTGCCGGCAGCGTTCACTTTCCTTCATGCGCTGCCGCCTCCCCCTTGCCTCCTCCAACCGCTTGCGGCGCTTTGGGGGAGGGGGACCGCTTCAGCGGTGGAAGGGGTCTCCGGCCTCACAGCCAGCAGCACGGCGCGCAGCTCCCCGTCCCGGAGCTGGAAGCGGATCCCTCCCCCGGCGAGCGCCTGCTCGGCCAGCACGCAGGCGAGCTCTTTTTTTGCGTAAACAAGGGCGCGGCTCCATTGCTCGTCCCGCTCCATGCCGGAAAAGCCCACGATGTAACCGTTTCTCAGGTCGGTCGCCGCCCTGCATCTCACAATCCGGTTTTCCGCCGTGTGGAAAACCAGCGTGCTCGGCTCAAACGCGCTCTCGCCCGGCTTCCCCCGTGTCTCCTCGGCTCCCCTGGAAGGGGAGCTCCGCGTAGCGGTGAGGGGTTTCTCCCGCGCCTGCGCCGTTGATCGCGCCGCGCCCACGGCTACGCCAATCACGCACAGGGCGATGATCCCCAGCGTCCACCAGACTCCGCATGTCGTCATATGTATATCTCCTTCCTTACAGGCTCCCTCTCTGAGGGAGCCGTCGCGCAGCGACTGAGGGAGTCCCCTCACAGCCTCGCGTATTCCTCCGGATGCTGTGTATAATAGTCGCTCATGGCCTCGCTCAGGCGCTCGCTCATGCTCCGGTGCCACTGCGCCCGCTCCTCCTCGGTGAGCTCTCCGACCGGCACGGTGCGCCCGTCCGGGAAAACCACAAAGCTCACGCAGGTCAGTTCCTTCCGCTTGGCCATAAGCCCACCTCCTCCGTCATTGCAAACCGGCGCCGCAGCGCTGGTGTGGCAATCCGTCCTCTTACTCTATGCGCTCACGGCTTGGGCACTTGCCCGGCTTTCGCCGCCTTTTCGATCTTTTCCAGCCTCTCCTCGTATTCGCTGAGGTCGCGCGTCAGCGTGTAAAGCCTGTCCATGCAGTGCCAGCACTCTCCGCGCGGCATGTTCTTGTCGGTGAGCCTCAGCCCCAGGGCGGCAAGCTCGGCGCGGATCCCGGCCACGGCGTACTTGGTGAGCTTCCAGTTTTCGTCCACCGCGTCCACAGTCTCCCGAATGATGGCTTTCACGACGCTGAAGCTTCCCTCCGGCGATCCCATATCTGCCCCGCGGTAAACAAAGTCCTGCTTGTCTGCGGGTTCCCAGCCCTTGAGCTCCGGCTCCCAACAGTCCACGCACTGCTGCGGCAAATTTCCGGCCGAAGGCAGAAGTCTATGCTTGCAGTTCCCGCATGTTTTTGCGTCCATGTCCGTTCCTTTCTCAGTACGGCAGCGTTTCCGGCTGCCTTGTCCATTTTTCGTACTCTTCCTCCAGCCCTGCGGCCTCGATCACGTCCCAGAGGGCGCTGAAGCGCTGGCGCTTGATCTCCCGCTCCGCCCGGTACTTCCAGGCGTCCGGCTGCTCCTCGCAGCTGTCGGCCTCGGCCTGGGCGATCTTAAACTCATTGAGCGCCTTGCGGGTGTAATCAAAAAGCAGCTCCGCGAGAGGCGGCCAGCCCCAGCTCTCTTTCAGCTCCGTGCTTTTTTCGCACGGCTCCCCTTCAACGGAGCGCACGGCCGGCATCTCCTCGTCCTTCGGCGCCCAGAGATTCTTATCGCAGCATTTTACGCACGGCTCGCACCCGGTCGGGGCATACTCGTGCTTGCAGCTTAAGCAGCTCTTTTCTTTCTCCATTCTTTTTTTCTCCTTTCTCCACGCTCCCGCTCACGCGGGAGCTTTTTCACGCCGCCCCGTTGGCCTTGTCCAGCCCCCGCTGGATCATTCTTGTTGCGCAACGCAACTATTGAGCAAAAAAATATTCGCGGAACTCGCTATCCTTGATCTGCAAAAGCTGTGCAAGCTTTTCGGCTTCGTCCAGGTCCATCGGGCGCACACGGTTGAGCTTCTGCGAGGCCGTAGGCGCAGCAATTCCGAGGGCATTGGCAACATCCTTCTGCGTCAAATTGAGCTCTGCAAGTCTTCCGCGCACCTTGTTCACGTTAAGCATCTGTTTCACCTCGCTTTGCATAAATTGCGTATCGCAACTTCAAAATAGCACATGCCTATTTGTTTGTCAATAGCGTTTTGCAACTTTTTTGCGTTCTGCGCAATTTGTTGTTGCGCTCTGCAAACCTTTGTGCTATTATGCAGACAAGAAAAGGAGCTGATGACATGGGTAATAGTATTGTAGCCACCAGAATGCAGCAGCGTCGTGAGCAGCTTGGATTAACCCTTGATGACATTGCTCTGGAAATCGGCGTGGCCCGCTCAACTATTCAAAGATACGAAAAAGGGACTATAGAAAAGTTAAAGCTCCCTGTTATCGAGGCCATCGCGAATGTCTTGCAGGTAGATCCCGCATGGTTGGTTGGGAAATCGGATGACCCCGGAGTTGTCACGGCATTTCCTTCTGACAACATCCTCCCCTTCCCGGCCATGAAGAGCGTCCCGCTCATCGGCACCATTGCCTGCGGGGAGCCGATCCTTGCTGAGGAGAACATTGAAGAGATGGTAGACATGCCGGAGCACGTCAAGGCCGACTTTGCCCTCCGCTGCAAGGGTGACAGCATGATCAACGCCCGCATCTATGACGGCGATATCGTCTACATCCGCCAGCAGCCCACTGTCGACGACGGCCAGATCGCCGCCGTCCTTGTGGATGACGAGGCCACGCTCAAACGTGTGCACTTTTACCCAGATCATGTGGTGCTGGAGCCGGAAAACCCGCAGTACCGCCCGCTCTCCTTCTGGGAGTCCGACATGGAGCATGTCCGCATCCTCGGCAAAGCCGTAGCATTTACCAGTAATGTGAGATGACAGGAGCTGATTGTGATGGAAGATAACGCAAACCGGCAGCTCTCCATAAAGCTTTCCGGTGATGACTTTTCCAACCCCGACGGAACACCCCGCCAAGTCTATCTGAAGCAGGCTTACGATAACAGCGGTGTCGGCGATTGGGAGCTGACACCTTTTCACTACAGCGACAAAGAGACCTTCGCCGCCCTCTATAACGGCAACATCATAGGCACGGTACCCCAGAACCGATATGAGGAGCTGCGCTCCATACTTGATAAGATCACCCATCTGAGCGTGACCGTCCGGGAATATATCCCGGATCATGGCCGCGCGGCAGAGCCTTCCGCGGCGAAGCATTATCAGGCGTATCTGTCTGTAGACTATAAAGCGGAGGTTTCGGCTTCCTTTGTCCCTCCCCCGCCGCCTCCTGCTCCGGCAGCTCCCGCGCAAGCTCCCGCTCCACAGAAGCAAGGCACAAACTGGCTGACTCCCCTGATCGGTATTCTGATTTTGGCCGCTGCGATTGCCGTCAGCGCTTTCAGCAGAAAAGCGCCCGAGCCGCCTGCACCGCTGCCCGTTGTCTCTTCCGACACGCAGCTTTTGAGCGTGGATCAGATCCACCTTCATTTCCGCGATCAGCTCAACTATGCCACCAATGGAAACTTTTCTCTGGACGTCGATAAAGACGCCCTGACCATCACCGCCGATCTCTGGGAAAACAGCCTGACCGCTGCATCTGTCAACACAGCCCTTCACGGCCGTGATGCTCTGAACACATGGCACGATAATGTTTCCCAGATCGTCACAATTTCCGGCAGCATGCAGGACTATGTCTCCAATCATCGCCATGATGAGTTTGCTGTGACCGTTCGCCTTGTCAACTGTGAAGATCTCGGCCAGGTCTTTGCCGTGGCCGAGCGCGGCGCCCTGGTGTATGACGTGGTGGAGGATACCCCGCCCGGCGGCGAGATCCCCGACCCGACCAAGCGCGTCCGCTCCACCGAAACCGCAGAAACCTATGGAAACTATGTCTTGAATCTCTACAGTAAGGTGATCCACACGACCGATTGCCAGTACGCCCCGCAGCTCTATGAGCACTGGCGCTCTGAGTATAACGGCATGTATGACGACCTCATCGCCGGCGGTTACCGCCCCTGTAAAATCTGCAATCCCGACAGCAATTAAAAAAGCTGATCTTTACATATCACTGTGAGGACATATCTATGAAACGCCTTATTTCGATTCTTTTTATGTTCATCGCTCTGCTCCTGATCTCCGTTTTTGCTTTTTCTCCCTTTGCCTCTGCCGCTGTCAAGTATACGGATCTGTCACAGCTTGACGACAATCAGACGTACACAAAGGAAGACATGCTCGCCATGTATGACTTTGGGTACAGTGTCGGGTATAAGGAAGGCACAGCTGAGAAATCTTCCTCTTCCGGCGCTCCTGTAAAAGCTGCCGCCGCAAGTGTCACTTCCTCCGGGATCGATTACGTGCTGAACACGAACACGAATAAATTCCATTATCCCTCATGCGCCAGTGTCGGCGATATGAATGAGAAGAACAAAAGCTATTTCTCTGGCACCCGTGACGAGGCCATCGCTCAGGGCTACCATCCCTGTGGCCGCTGCAAGCCATAAAAATCCCCGGACGCTTTCGCGCCGGGGCGTGAATTATCCTATATGCAGTTCCGCTTTGAGCGCCTTTTGCAGCACCGCCGCCGGATAAAATAACCGCCCCCGGGTTTCTCCGGAGGCGGCGTAGGTGAAAAATCTGATTATTATTCCTTCTCCTGTTGCGTAACATCGATAAACGGCAAGTTGTATGCCGGAAGTCGGCTTGCTGCTGTGACGCTCGCAATCACTGGCCGAATGTATGAAATCAAAAGCGCAGCTCCGTTTTGGGACAGCATTTTATGCGCTTCCTCTTCATTGAAGTCTCCCTTCTTCCATTTGAAGGCAGCCTCTTCCGTTGCCTTGACAAAGAGCGGAGTTTCCCCCTTCTCTTCGCCGATCGTGACTGTCACGCTGACCTTGGCATTCTGCTCCTCACCGTCTGGCATATCCTGAATTTCTGTTACTTCCGTTCGGATATTCAATTTTATAATTGAATCGTCCTCAGGTTTGTAGCTTTTGTTTACGGAGAACTGGATGCTCACAAGTTCTGGATTCGTAAACTGAAAGGCGCTGTTTCCCATTTTTCATTTACTCCTCATCTATGCACATTTCAAGCTGGGTTCTTCTGCTTGTCGATAGTACTCATTTCTTTCTTCGCTGCCATTTGGGAGACGTACTTGACATTTTTCCGTTTCCTTTCTTGATCTGGGAAACCAGACCTCTGCCTCGTGAAAAGCCTTGACCTTCATTTCACCGTCATATTGGAAAACGGCCACTGCATCTTTATCATCTCTCTGCAGTCCGAGCAGCTTCAAAACTTCTTCTTCCGACAGATCGGGCATATCGATTATAATGTTCTCTCCTGTTTCGGTCGGTTGGCTGCCCGCTCCTCCCATAAGGAAAGCCGTTGCCCGCTCCTCCCGTTCTGGATTATATCTATTCAAAGTTGTCTCGAAAATATTCCATTCATCCCGACTCAGCGTAATCTGGTGCGTGATTTGCATTCCTTCACCTTCCTTCAAAGCAATCTGGAATTATCATATTTTTTCGGTATATGCGGCCACTTTTTCCTTTTCATCCGCATCCATCAAATCAAAGAACATCCGGACGGTTCCGTACTCCATTTCTTGCTTCTCAGAGAATAATTGAAAACCTCTATTTTTATACCATTCAGTTTTCCCAACAAGAGCGTCGATTAAAAACACACGGATTGGCCATTTCTTACCAAGCTCTTTGGCTTCCCGAACCGCACTGCGCAGTACCTCCGTCCCGATTCCCTTCTGCTGTAGCCGCTCATCTATCGCAAGAAACTCCATCTTCATCGCCGTATATTCCGGCTCTCCTTCGCCATAATCGCCATAATCACCGAATTCAATATTGGAATTATCCGTTTTGATCGTGCAAATGGAAATCTGATAGTATCCGGCGATATTCTTTCTCTCTCCCAGTTCAATTTTGAAAGTCTTTGCCTGGCGCAGAACATGTGGGAAGTACGAACGCTTAACCTTTCGGTCTATGCTGTCCACTCCGCAGGTGAAGCCGTTAAAGTCCGGCTCCTTATCCAACTGTGATATTTCCAGCTTGATCATTATTCTCTCACCTGTCACTTATCAATCTCATATCCTGTGAAGAGTTTACTCTAATTTACACGCATTTGCTCAATTTGTCTACTGTTTCAAAGAAATTTTTCTTGTATATCATGATCATTTTATCTGACCAAATGTATTGAACACCAAAAGCAAGGAGGTGACCACCCCATGAAAACCGCCGCGGCCTATGTCCGCGTGTCAACCGAACGCCAGGACGAATACTCCCTTGACTCCCAGCTTAAGCTCATCCGGGACTATGCCGCCGCCCACGACATGGACGTTCCGCCTGAATTTGTCTTTGTGGAGGACGGCGTCTCCGGCCGGAGCGCCAAAAAGCGCCCCGCCTTCCAAAAAATGATCGCGCTGGCCAAGGATAAGGCCCATCCGTTTGCCTGCATCCTCGTCTGGAAGTATTCCCGATTCGCCCGCAACCAGGAGGAGAGCATCGTCTACAAATCCATGCTCTCGAAGCTCGGCGTGGACGTGATCTCCATCTCCGAGCCGCTGGACGATTCCCCGTTTGGTTCTCTGATCGAGCGCATCATAGAGTGGATGGACGAGTTTTACAGCATCCGCCTCGCGGGCGAGGTCAAGCGCGGTATGGCGGAAAAGGTCAGCCGGGCGGAGATCGTGACCGTCCCCTCGTTTGGCTATGATGTCAGCGGAAAGACCTACGTCCCCAATGCCCAGGCCGATATCGTGCGCGGGATCTTTTCCGACTATCTGGCCGGGAAGGGCATCGTCACCATCGCCCGCGAGCTCACCGAAGCCGGCGTCCGCACCCGGCGCGGCTCCGCTCCCTCTAACCGCTGGGTGCGCTACCTGCTGCGCAATCCCGTGTATATCGGGAAAATCCGCTGGAGCCGTGACGGCAAGATCGACTATGTTCACGGGGCCGAGAAGGACAACGACAGCGCGCTCCTGATCGACGGCGGCTTTGAGCCGATCATTGACGCCGAGACTTTTTCCGCCGTCCAAGCGAAGCTGGAGCGCCGTGCCGCCGATCTCCCCTACACCCGGCGGGACGAACCGGTCTCCTGGATGCTCAAGGGGCTTGTCCGCTGCTCGGCCTGCGGATCCACGCTGGTGTATCAAAACCTCGCGTGTCCGTCAATGCAATGCCACAAATACGCGCATGGGAATTGCACCGTCTCGCACTCGCTGTCAATTGCCAAAGCCAACCGCGCCGTGATTGCGGAGCTGGAAAACTGCGCCGTCTCTGACCGCTTCCCGGTCGCCCCGCGCATGTCCAAAAAGCCCGTCGGCCCCGACTATGACCATCTGATCGCTGTGGAGCAGGTCAAGCTTCGCCGCGTCCTGGAGGCCTACGAGGCCGGGATCGACACACTGGAAGAGTACGCCCGCAAAAAGGCGCGCCTGCTCTCCGGCATTGAGGAGCTGCGCGCCCAGCAGTCCGCCGCCGCGTCCGCTGCAGCCGCCACCCGGCTCTCTCCCGCCGACATGCGCCGCCGCGTTCTGGACGTTTTGATCATCCTCCGGGATCCCGCTCAGACAGAAACCGCCAAAAACACCGCCCTCCGCTCCATCCTGTCTCATATCGTCTACGACAAGCCCGCCAATCAGCTCCAATTATTTTTTGCATTTTGATATCGTCTGTTTTTGCAATCCGGGCCGCCGTATTGGCTTATGATGAACTTTGCCAGGGCCGGATTGGTGTTGCGGATTCTGACAGGATACTGCAATTTCTTTTCATAGACAAACATCTTCAGCGCTCCCTCCTGTTCTGAAACTCCCAGGGCCACGGATCCCGCAGCCAGGTATAGCTGTCGCCGCCCAGCTGATCGCACTGGGTGACGGGGCCGTAGCGCGCGGTATAGCGCTCGCGCGCCTCCAGGCGCAGGGCAAGAAAGCTCTGATAGAGGTCGAAGGCCTCCGTATCCCCGCTGTGGGTGTCCAGATACAGCTCCAGCTCATCCACCACAAAGTCGATGGCCATCAGTTCTGCGGTCGGAACGTCCGGCGCTTTCTCGTTGACAATATTCATAAACGGGAGATCGAGTCCCGGAAAAAGAGTGCCGCGCGCCAGAGCCTCGGGCGCGTCATAGTTCGGCGCTGCCGAGACCTGCATGGGCACATAGGCCATGGCCAGGGGCGCATACGGGCCGGGCAGACTGCCGTTGCGAAAAGACGGATCGGGTTTGTTGCAGCTCAATTGTATTCCTCCTTGAGCATTTCGCTCGATCCATCCTATTCATGTACGGCAAAGATGTGCAAAGGGCGGCTTCCGAAGAAACCGCCCCTGATCGTATGTATTCAATTATGGAAAAATCTGCCGAAGAAGCCCCTCAAACGTCGAAAGCTCCCCGATCTCATAGTCGGGCTTGATGGGGCCCGTATTCTCCTTGCCTTTCGGATTGAACCAGCAGGTTTTGATTCCCGCATTGATGCCGCCCCGGATATCGCTGGTCAGGCTGTCTCCCAGAATGATCGCGCGGGAAGGGTCAAAATCCGGGATCTCACGAAAGCACTGTTCAAAGAAACGCGCCTCCGGCTTATTGCCGTCCATGTGCTCCGAGATGAAGATTTTTTCAAAATACGGCGCAATGCCTGCGCTTTTGATCCGCCCGTCCTGTACGCGCTGTACGCCGTTGGAGCAGATGAAGAGTCGGTATGTTTTATATAAGCTCTCCAGCAGCTCCTCCGCCCCCGGCATGAACCAGTGCCCTTCGGCAAGAAAGCCCTCATACAGCTCCTGGGTTTTCATTGCGTCGCCCGGCAGTCCAAGTTCCCGGAAAAGCGCCTCATATCGCTGTACCAGTACTTCCTCCCGGGTCAGGATCCCGTCCTCCAGCATTTCCCAGTGGCGGTTATTGATCCGGTGATACAGCGCTGCGATCTCATCATCAAAGGGCAGGCCCTGTGCGGTGAGCGCCCTGCCCAGAGCGCGATGCTCAGCCGTGTTAAAATCCAGGATCGTATTGTCCAGATCCAGCAGAACAGCGGGCCGTCTGTCTTTTATCGTCATGGTCATGGCAATTTCAGTTCCTTTATCGCGTCGGCTACCGGGCCGATCTGCATTCCCTTGGAGGATTTGACCAGCACATTGTCCCCTCTGCGCAGAAGCTTCGGCAAGGCTTCGATCATGCTCTCCCGATTTTCAAAGCTGAACCCGACGTCGCCAGCACCGGCTGCAATTTCTCTGCCGAAGGGGCCGTAGGCCGCGACGACGGCGACGCCTTTTTTGCGCGCGTATTCCCCCAAGGTCCGGTGCATCTCAAGAGACTCCGGCCCCATCTCCAGCATATCGGCGAAAAAGCAGACATGCCGACCGGGAAGCTGAACCAGCGAATCCACCGCGCAGCGCATGGAATCGGGGTTCGCGTTATAGCTGTCATCGACAATGATAAAGCTGTCCGTGACTGTCACGGCGCTTCGGCGGCCGACATTTGAAAACGCGGCGATTCCGGCTTCGATCTGCGCATCCGTAAGCCCCATGGCAAACCCCGCCGCGGCGCCCTCCAGGGCGGCATAGATCATCTGCCTGCCAAAGGCCGGGATCTCCGCCCGGATCGACCGATCCCCATATACGATGCGGCAGCATGTGCAGCCGTTCGGCAGAAGCTCGACATTCTCGGCACGGATCTCACAGTCCTCTCCCATTCCGAAGCGAAGCAGACGCTGCGGGCAGCGTATCGTTCTCAGCAGCGCGTCATCCCCGTTGCAGATCACCGTCCCCTGCTCAGGCAGAAATTGCAGCAGCTCTGTCTTTGCCCGGAATACGCCGTTCAGATCATGCAGGAATTCCAGATGCGCATGCCCGATCACCGTAAAAACGGCCATGGTCGGTTTTGCGATTTTTGCCAGTTCCGTCATCTCGCCAAAGTCGGAAATGCCCATTTCCACGACGGCGACCTCGTGTTCTTTTTCGATCCGGGATATCGTCATGGGAACCCCGATCTGGTTGTTGAAATTTCCCTCCGTCTTCAAAACGCGAAAGCGCTGGGACAGGACTGCCGCAAGCATTTCCTTGGCGGTGGTTTTGCCGACGCTGCCCGTGACGCCGATCACCGGGATCGTGAGCATTTCGCGGTAGGCCGTGCAGATCTGCTCCAGCGCGCGCTGCACATTCGGCACAAGAAGCACGGGGCCTTCGGCATCCTCGGGCAGATATTCCGCCAGCGCGCACACCGCCCCTTTTTCATGGGCCGTACGGATATAGCGGTGTCCGTCCGTCTTTTCCCCGCGGTAGGCGACAAAGAGATCGCCCGGCTGAACGTTTCTGCTGTCGATCACGGCGCGCCCGATCCCCTGCTCCGGGTTCGTACAGGCGTACAGTTTCCCTCCGCAAGCCTCGGCCGCGGCGCGCAAAGTCATGGTCTTCAAATGCAATCATCTCCTCTACTGCGCAGAGTATACCACAGACATTTGCGGGAGGCAAAAGAATTCTGTAAAGGAAACGCTGAATAAATCGCCGTATACTTCAATTTATTCAGCGCTTCCTAAAAAAAGTAGTGCACAGCCGGAAAAGATATGCTATAATACATAGGCTTATATTATTTACAAAAGGACTATTGCTATGAACTATGTTGTGGTGGATCTGGAATGGAATCAGGCGATGAGTTCCAAGTCCTCCGTTTTTAACAAGCTGCCCATCCATCTGGGCGGCGAGATCATTGAGATCGGCGCGGTTAAGCTCACCGAGGATATGAAGCCGGGCGAAGAGTTCACCATTGATGTAAAACCGGTTTATTTCCGCCGCATGCATTACAAGGTCAAGAAGATCACCGGCTTTGACAAGGAGCGTCTGTCCCACGGCCATTCCTTTACGGAAGCGATGGAGAAATTTCGCGCCTGGTGCGGGGATGACGTGACCTTTATCACCTGGGGCTGCGACGATCAGCGGATCATGGAGCAGAATATCATCATCCACGATCTCGACTGGGACTGGATCCACGACTGGATCAATCTGCAGCTCATCTATAATCTGCAGACCGGCGGGGACAAAAACCAGAAGTCTCTTGCCAGCGCCATGGAGCATTTTGAGATCGAGCAGACCCGTGTTGCCCACGACGCACTGGGAGACGCCTACAACACCGCCCTGGTGGCCACGCACCTCGACATGGCGGAGGGGCTGCGTATGTATGACGACGCAGCACGGATCCTCGCCTCGCGCATGCCCAATTACAAGCCGCCCGCGGAATCCGAAGGGCCGGATACGCTCAGTCACGAATGCTTCGACGGCTTTTCCAGCAAGTCGGAGGCTTTTTCGGACGAGCGCCTGTGTTCTCTTTCCTGCCCTGTCTGCGGCGTGGAGACGATGCCGCTCAAGTGGATCAACCAGGGCGACCAGCGCTATATGAACATCTATTCCTGCGAGGAGCACGGGAACTTCCTGGTTCGGGCGAAGTTTCGCAAGAGCAAGGAGGACGGCAGCTGGCTTGCCAACCGGCTCGTATACGAAGCGGATGAGGACATGCTCGGCTTCTACAAGTCCAAGGCCGCCCAGTCCCGGCGGCGCAGCCGGGGGCACGGGCAGCGCAGAAGCCGCTCCGGCGGAAAACAATCCTGATAGAAAAGACTGCTTTGGTCTGTATGAAACCAAAGCAGTCTTTTTATGTCTTATCGAAGCTCAAAGCTCAGAATGTCGCCGGTGAAGGCGTCGATCTGATAATCAAAGCGGCGCTCGGCGATTCTGAACTCGACCTTATAGTTCGCAGGCTCAGACGTCTGGTCGAGCTGAACATCGGATTTCAGCACGTCGGCTACCTTTACGCCCGCATGGGCAAAGGCGATTTCCTTCGCGCGCTCTTCCCCGATCATTTCCGGCGCGGCCGCAGCGGCTTCCGCCTCCGTCTGATCGTTGCCGGTGAAGCTTGCGGCAAAGGTCGCATTGTCGGCATACGTCAACCCGGACATTTTCCAGCTCAGGATCTCGCCGCTGAAAGCGTCGATCGTGTAATCATAGGCAGGCTCGCCTGCGCGGAAGCTGACCTCGTATACCGCCTCGCCATCCTCGTTCTTTGCGCGGTACACGCCGCTCACTTCAACGTCGTTCTGCGAAAGCTTTGCATGCTCGAGCGCGATCTGCAGCGCGGCGTCCACCCCGATATATTTGGGCGCAGGTGCGGGTACGGCTTCTGCGGCGGGCGCTTCGCTCACCGTGCGCGCCACCTCCGTCATCCATGCGGGCACGGGCGTTTCGACAGGCTCGGGGATAACTTCGGGCGCCGGTGTTTCAGCGGGCGCGGGGACTGCTTCGGGCGTGACCGTTTCGACCGGGGCAGGCGTCACTTCCGGTGCAGCCACGGCTGCGGGTACAGGCGTCGTCTCAGGCTCGGCAGTCGGGGCAGGCGTCACCTCGGGTGCTGCTGTCGGCGCAGGCGTTTCCTCGGGCGCCGGTTCCGGCGTCCTCGGGGTCGTACCGCCGGGGATATAGGACTCCAGGACAGGATAAATTTTCTCCTTCACTTCCGTCGGCAGCGGCATGGTATTGAGCTTCAGGCCCGCAATAACGCCGCCGGCAAAGGCCGCCAGGATCAGGATGAGCCACAGCCACCATAAGGAGCGCCGCTTCTTTGCGGGCTTGGGAGTGTTTTCCGTCGTTTGATTCTTGCTCATATTTTTCTCCTCTCTGCTTCAAGGCTTGAGATTTGCATTTGCTGTCGTCTGTCGAAAATATTCCGCTGCCTGCCCGGCGTCCTGACGGATCTGCCGGGAGAGCGCTTCATAATCGGGAAATTTTCTTTCCGGACGCAGAAACCTGTAAAAATCCACACGGGCCTGCCGCCCATAAAGATTGCCTGTGAATTCGATCAAATGCGTCTCCACATTGACGCTTCTCTCGTCGCTTACGGTAGGCCGCACGCCGACGTTTGCCACCGCAATATGCTCCGACCCGTCCTCCAGATAGACCTTTGCGGCATAGACGCCGTGTCTGGGAACGATCACTCCCTCCGGGAAGCTCATGTTGATGGTCGGCGCGCCGAGCTTTGTCCCCAGATGATAGCCGGAATGAACGGTATCCTGCAGGGTATGGGGGTGTCCGAGATAGCGGGCCGCCTGCTCCATATCACCGTCTGCAATGAGGGTTCGGATATAGGTGGAGCTCACGATCCTGCCGTCAAGGCACACCGGTTCAATGATGTCACAGCCTATGTTTTTTTCGGCGCAGTATTCCTGCAGCTTTTTTGCGGTCCCTTCACCGCGATATCCGAAGCAGAAATCGTGTCCGACCACGATCCACACAAGGCCGAGCTGGCTGATGATATTGTCCGCAAAATCCTGCCAGGGCATCTGCATGGTGTGCCGGTCAAAATGAATGAAGACCACATCGTTGATCCCGTAACAGCGCCGGATGATCTCTTCCCGTCCGAGAGCGCTGTTAATAAGCGGAACATCTTTTTTGAAAACAAGCGTATCGGGATGAACATCAAAAGATAAAACCGAGGGTACGGCGTCCAGCTCGCGGGCACGCTCCCTGGTTTTGTTGAGCAGCGCGCCGTGTCCGATATGCACCCCGTCAAAGAAGCCCAGCGCAATGGCGCGCCTCAATTGAGCCATAGGCAATCATACCTCAAAAAAATTTTTTATGGTTTTCATGACGCCGGCCTCCGCCCTGCCCAGCATAAGAAAGGCCCCGTCCTGATCATATACGCGATAAATGCCGTCGGCGCATTCGGTGGGATACTCCGATCCGCAGCGGATGCGCTTCGTCTGAAGCTCCGTCGCGGTGCAGGACATTTCCCGGGAAAAGAGAGCGTCGGTCGGAAGAAGCCTCTCTTCGATCCTTCCCTCGTCCTTCAAGCGCTGTACCTCTCCGATCGGGATGGCGTCTCGGACGGAAAACGCCCCGACCTCCGTCCGCCGCAGGGCGCTCATACAGCCGCCGCAGCCGAGGCTCTGACCGATATCATGGCAGAGGGTTCGGATGTAGGTACCCTTGGAGCACTTTACATCCAGAAGCCAGTCTTCCCCGTCCCTCCCGGTCAGCCTGAGCTCGTGAATCGTGATCGGGCGCGGCGGGCGTCGGATCTCTCCCCCTTTTCGGGCAATCTCATAGAGGCGCTTGCCCCCGACGCGGATCGCCGAATACATGGGCGGGATCTGCTCCTGTTCTCCGAGAAAGCGGGACAGCACGGCTTCAAGTACGTCCGATGTAACGCAGACAGGCTTTTCCTCCAGGATGTTCCCCGTGATATCCTGCGTATCGGTCGTGATTCCCAACCGCAGGGAGGCGAGATACCGCTTGGTATCGTGCTCGGCAAACTCCACTGCCCGGGTTGCCCGTCCGACGAATACCGTCAGCAGGCCGGTCGCCATGGGGTCAAGGGTGCCGGAATGGCCGATGCGCCGTTCATGCAGAATGCCCTTGAGCTTGACGACAACATCGCTGCTGGTCCAGCCGGGCTCCTTGTCAATAAGCAGGATGCCGTTCACTTCCAGACCTCATTGACCACGTTGACAAGCAGCTCGCGCACATGCTCCGGGGTGCCGGGAACCGTGCAGCCCGACGCCATGGCGTGTCCGCCGCCGCCGAACACGGCGCAGATCTCACAGCTGTTGACCTCCCGGACGGAGCGCACGGAGACGCGGCAGGTTCCGTCCTCTTTTTCGCGGATGGTGATATTGACAAGGCTCCCCTCGCAGCGTCCGGCAAGGCCGGCCAGATCATCCAGATCGTCTTCAACCGCGCCGGTCTTGCGAAGCATATCCAGCGTTATGGTCGCGACCGCGATTTTCCCGTCACGGTAAAAGCGCATCGTATCGAAAATCATGCTCTCGAGCTTCAGGCGGGCCGGCGAAACCTTGCGGAAGAAAACGGTGTTGACGCCCGTGTTGTCCGCCCCATAACGCAGAAGCTCTGCCGCGGCACGGAAGGCTGCGGCGTCCGTATTCGCGTACTGGAAGCAGCCGGTGTCGGTGGAGAGGCCGATGTACAGGATCGTCGCTTCCTCCTGCGTGAGGTCGGCGTTTATGTTCTGGATAAGCTCCATCACGATTTCCGCACAGGAGGCTTTCTCCCCTCTGATAAAGCTCTCCTTCGCAAAGTGGGTGTTGGACGGGTGATGGTCGATGCACAGATCCACCTCTCCCGAAAAGCCATTGCACAGGAGCTTTTCGTCCGCCACATCCACCGAAACCACATATTTTGCCTTGAACAGCTCGGGTGCAAAGTATTTATCACAATAGGGGCGCAGCTTCCGCCCGAGCTGGGGATTCGGGAAAACCCAGGCCCGCCTGCCGCCTCTGCGCAGCGCGCTGCACAGGGCCGCGGCGCAGGAGGCCGTATCCCCGTCCGGGTTTTTGTGCGTCACGATCAGTATATCTTCGTGCGTCAAAAGAAGCTTTGCGCAGCTTTTATAGTTCAGCATCCGTATCCACGTCCTGTCTGATATCCAGAGAATTGATGACCTCATTGATATGCGCGCCGTATTCGATGCTGTGATCCAGCTCAAATACGAGCTCCGGCGTGTAGCGCAGATTCAGAACCGATCCAAGCTCCCGGCGAAGCCAGCCGCCGGCCGACTTGATGCCGTGGCGAAACTCCTTTTCGTCCTTCAGGCCCATCACAGACAGCCAGATCTTGCTGTAGCGAAGATCGCCGGTGGTCTCAACGCGCGTGACGCTGATCATTCCCTGCTGCACCCGCGGATCCTTGATATCCCGCAGCTTGGCCGAAATGACGCGCTGAATATCGTCGTTAATTCTTGCAATTTTATTGGATGACATGATTCTCTCCCATATATGAATGCCCAGCGCCGAAGCGATTCCGAGCTGTTTTTTCTTATAATATACTGTCAAAACATAATACAGACTGCATTATATCATTCGTCTATGCTTTTTGCAAGCAGACAAAGGCGCTTTCCCACGTCGAAATACGCTGGATAATTCTGTTGAACGCCGGAAAAGCAGTTTTGCTCTACGACAAACACATTGACACGCAGCCTCAGAATCTCATAGAGCTCGTCGGTCGTGAGCTCATTGAAGCGCTTCACGTAAAGATTCATTTGTACCTACTCATTCTCATAGGTATCGGATTGCATTTCAATCTCTTTTTTTGTATAATGTCATGGCAATAAAGCCTTGTCAACATTTTTAAATCCGGAGAAAAGCATCATGAGAACCGAAATCGCACATCCCTTCCCGCCGCTATACAGCGAGGACTCCCGGATTCTGATTCTTGGCTCCTTTCCCTCGGTCAAATCCCGGGAACAGCTCTTTTTCTACGGTCATCCCCAGAATCGCTTCTGGCGCGTCATGGCGGATGTTCTCACAAGCCCTGTGCCGCAGAGTATTCCGGAGAAAAAGCTGATGCTGCTCTCCCGCCATGTGGCACTGTGGGATTCCATCGCACAGTGCGAAATCGAGGGTTCCTCCGACGCCAGCATCGAACATGTCGTGCCGAACGATCTGCGCCCCATCTTCTCCGCCGCAGACATCCGGCAGGTGTTCTGCAACGGAAAAAAGGCCTGGGAGATGTACCATCGCTATATTGAGCCTCAGGTCAGCCGCCCCGCAATCTGCCTGCCGTCCACCAGTCCCGCCAATGCGTCCTGGTCTTTTGAGCGTCTGCGGGACGCCTGGAAGCGGGAGCTCACGCCATATCTGTAAAGTCTTCCCCGGAAATTACGCAAAATATTGGGGAAAATCGAAAAAAGCACTTGAAATCTCCAGTCCACTATGATATACTTCAAAAGCTGTTTAGTTTACAATAATCGAAAGGATCGAGATACATGTCTGCTCTTACTATCGTCTTTACCATTCTTCAGGTTCTCTCCGGTCTGGCTGTGACCGTGATCGTGCTCATGCAGAGCGGCAAGAGCGCCGGCCTTTCCGGCTCCATCTCCGGCGGCGCCGAGACTTTCCTCTCCAAGGGCAAGGCCAAGACGCTGGATGCAAAGCTTGCAAAGGCGACCAAGTGGTTTGCACTCGCTTTCGTCGTGCTGACGCTGATCCTGAACCTGATCTGATTTTCATCTGAAAAAAATGACGCTCATGATTGAGCGTCATTTTTTTATTCTATTCTATCCGGGGATTTTACTGCCAATCCTTCCAGACCTCCGGGCAGTAGCCGACCGTCGCCTGCTTTCCGTTTCGCACAATGGGCGTCTTCAGCAGGTACGGCACCTCGAAGAGCTTGTCCATCTTGGCCTCCGTTGTCGCCAGATACTGAAACAGCGGATAATCCTGATCGGCGGGGTCAACCATGGCGTCAAGCCCCACGGCATTTTTGACCGAGCTGAGCTCTCCCCTGCTCATGCCGTATTTCAGAATATCAATATACTGATATTTGATCCGGCGCTCCTTGAACCACCTCTCCGCCTTCTTTGTATCAAAGCACTTGCTTTTGCCGAAAATCTGTATATTCATCTCATAACCTCATTGCAACAGGATATGGCGGAGCGCCCCGCGGCGTTTCGCCGTCCTGTCATTTCAATACGCTCTCCCGGGTTTTGTCTCTTTTTTCTGCTCGTACATGCGATAATCCGCCTTGCGGAACACTTCATCAACCGTGTCCTCACCGTCATATAAGGCGTATCCGATCGCCGCGTTCACTTTTTCCCACGGCTGACCTTCGCTCGCCCGCACAGCGGCGCGGAATTTTCTGACCAGCGCATCCACATGTTCGTAATCGCTTCCTTTAACGACAACGACAAATTCGTCCCCGCCGAAGCGATAAACAGGAGAATGGGCAAACACTTCGCAGATGACGGAGCAGGTTTTGCGGATCGCATCATTTCCCCGCTCATGACCATACGTGTCGTTCAGCTTCTTGAGGTCGTTCATGTCGATCATAACGATCCCGTAACGCGCCTCTCCCCGGCGCATCTCTTCGGTCAGCTTTGTGACCTGCTGATCATAGGCAAGCTTGCTTCCCACGCCGGTCAGCGGGTCTTTGTGCGCAAGCTCGTTCATCTCATCCGCTTCGCGTCTGGTTTTTGTCAGCACCTACCTGGTCTCCTTCAAGCTTTCAATATAGCTGCGCGTGTTCTGTGCCATCTTCAGAAGCGAAGAATACAATACCTGAATCTCGTCCTTTGATTTGATCGGCAGATTATCCAATTCGTTGCTGTCTTCCTGACGGGCGCTGTAATGCGCCGCAGCGCTGCTCAGCAGATTGATCGGCTTGATGATCGTCTGATCAACACGCAAAATGGATATAAGGCTGATCATGACTGTCAGGGCTGCAAGGATCAGAATATTGACAAGCAGAGTCCTGTTTTGCTGTGCCCGTATCGTCTCCATGGAGATATCAACCAGGGCATAACAAACGATACCCCCGGCTTCGTTATAGACCGGTACGCCCGCTGTGACAAGCCAGCCGTACGGCTCCGTATTCGTGATATAGGGCGGGAAGCCGACAGCGGGATTTTTCAGTAATTCTCTGTTCTCCTCATACAACGGGTCGATACACCCGGGAGGGCAGGCGTCTTCATAGGCTCCATCGACCAGATAGAGGAAGGCTTCCGTGGGTGCATCGACCGCGGCCAGATATACGCAGTCTACAGCATTGGCGTCCTGAATGCGCCGCAGTGTCTGTCGTAAGCTTTCAAATTCCGCGGATTGTTCAATCTGAGAAAAGCGCGCGCAATATGCGTCGAATTCCGGTGTGCCCCATGCATCGCTGCCGACTTTATTGTCCGTATCACGATAGATTGTCATGACCGCGTCCTTCAGGGTCTCAGCTTTCTCCGTATCCAGGACAGCCGCGACCGTTTTGGAGATCTCAACCGCTCTCTCCTGATAGCTTGTATCGATCAGACGCTGAATCGTATTGCTGTTCACCAATATGGAAACTGTGCTGAGCGTCACGGCAATCATCGTAATCATCAGTGCTGTTCTTGACCGCAAGGAACGTCTCACAGTTTATCACCACCCATTTCTATATGCTTCCGTCCACTGAAATCGTATGCTCGTATTGACCAGCAGAGCAGGAAAAGCATTCTATTGAGGCTCAAAGCAAATCTGCAATGCAGCCTGCCTGTTTGCCTTTTGGCTCGACCGGCATTGCCGGTTATTTTAACATAAACGGCAGGAAAATACAATCTCTGATTCATAAAAATCAAAACCCTGTGACCGTTGAGATCACAGGGTTTTCTTCTGGAGCTGGTAATGTGACTCGAACACACGACCTGCTGATTACGAATCAGCTGCTCTACCGACTGAGCTATACCAGCACCTTGCTTTACAGCAGAGATTAATCTACCATATTTTTTCCTTGAAGTCAAGTTTTTTCTTTCGCAAAGGTGAAATCTTTATGGAGTGCCTGTCGAAATAACTTTTTGTATTATTTTGTCATTATTTGTCATCCTGTCAACAAGTGAGCAAGTCATTTCTTATTCCGCTAATCCCGGTAAATTTTGTATATTGGGTTATTTTGCAAACATTCAGACGGGTTGATATACAGGTGACAAATGTTTACATAAAAGTTTCTCTCTAGAATATAGCAAATAGTTATCAACATTTTCAACAGCTTTTTCAACAGGGGGAAAAAGCGCGAACTGTCAGCGAAAAGCACCGAAAAAGCCCAAAGCTGTCGAAACCGCAATCGCTATCTGATTACAAATCAGAAACAGCCAACAGGTGACATAATTTAAGGCAATGCCGCAGTCGTATTGTGCGGTGCTGCTTTAATACCGGTAGAGATTCATCATCCCGGAGTCAGCCAGAGAAATATAGTCCTCATCTGCGACGATGATATGATCTTCCAGGCGGATGCCGACCGTCTCCAGCGCGTTATACAGGGCTTTGGTGAAAATATCATCTTCCCTTGAGGGAATCGCAATGCCGTCCGGGTGATTATGTGCAAGGATGACCGAGCTGGCCTTGACCTTCAGCGCCTTTTCCACCATGCGGCGGATATTGGCGTCGACGGTATTGACAACGCCCCTGCCCATCTCGGCACAGCAAATCACAGCCCGTTTGGTATCGAGGCAGAGCATATACACGACCTCATCCTGCTCGTTCATAAAATACGGGAGAAGGTATACCCCGGCGTCCGCAGAGCTTCTGATCTGCCTGATTTCCCGCGATCTGGACAGGCTGCTCTTTTTCATGATCTCCGGAACCAGCGTGATCAAGGCCGCCGCATAGTCGCCGATCCCGTCCACCTCCCGCAGATCCTCGAAAGGCGCGGAGAATACGCCGTGCAGAGATCCGAAACGTTCCAGCAGCAGATGCGCCGTCTCGTTGGTATCCCGGCGCGGCAGGGCGTAGAAGAGCAGCAGCTCCAGAGCGTTGATATCATTCATGCTCTGCAGCCCGTGTTCCAGAAACGTTTCTCTGAGTCGTGCCCGATGCCCGTCGTGTACGCCCATGCCGCTTTTACTCCTTCGTTCAGATTTCCATTGTCGCGTATGCGTTCAGGTCGCTCCCGGCCCGGACGCCTGCCAGGTATTCATAATAGCCCTGCGCGCCCACCATGGCGCCGTTGTCGCCGCAGAGCTTCAGCGGCGGGATATAGAGCTTTCTGCCAGCCTTTTCGGCCTCCCGCTTGAAATCCGCACGAATGCGGGAATTGGCCGCAACGCCGCCCGCCACGACGATTTTGTCATAGCCGAGTTCCTGCGCCGCCTGCATGGTGCGCGGGACAAGGCTGTCGCTCACCGCCTTGGTAAAGGAGGCCGCGAGGGACGCCCGGTCGATCTGCTCCCCTTTTTGTTCGGCATTATGAACCAGATTAATGACGGCTGTCTTGAGACCGGAAAAGCTCATGTCATAGGGATGGCCTTCCACGTGCGCCGTCGGGAAGACGTATTTTGTGTCGTCTCCGCCCTTGGAGAGTTCCTCGATCGGTCTGCCGCCGGGGTAAGGCAGGCCCAGCACGCGGGCCGTCTTGTCAAAGCACTCCCCTGCCGCATCGTCCCTTGTGCAGCCGAGGATCTTCATGTCCGTATAGTCCCGCACATCCACCAGCAGGGAGTTTCCGCCGGAGATGGCAAGGCAGAGAAACGGCGGCTCCAGCTCCGGATAGGCCAGGTAGTTTGCCGCGATGTGCCCGCGGATATGGTGTACCGGGATCAGCGGCACATGCAGGGCCGACGCGCAGGCCTTGGCGAAGTTCACCCCCACCAGCACCGCGCCGATGAGGCCGGGGGCATAGGAGACCGCCACTGCGTCAATGTCCTTCTTTTCGATCCCGGCAGCTTCGATGGCCCGCTGCGCGAGGATAGAGATGGCCTCCACATGGCAGCGGGATGCGATCTCCGGCACCACGCCGCCATAGACCGCGTGCAGGGACGCCTGAGAGAGGATCTGATCGGTCAGGATTTTTCTTCCGTCTTCCACGACCGCGACGGCTGTTTCGTCGCAGGTGGATTCAAATGCAAGTATTTTCAAGCGTATTGCCTCGATTCCAAAATTTTGTCATGATAAGCGCGTCTTCTCTTGGACGCTCGTAATAGTTTTTACGCAGTCCGACCTGACGAAAACCGTGTTTTTCATAGAGAGATATCGCCGGGGCGTTGCCCGCGCGCACCTCAAGGCTCACAAATGCGAGGGCGCGGGCGTCGCAGATCGCTTCAAGTCTCCGAATCAAAGCGTCGGCGATCCCCTGCCGCCGATACGCCGGGGCGACTGCTACGTTGGAGATGTACCCCTCGTCCAGGACAACCATCATTCCCACATAGCCGAGCACCCTCCCCTCGTTGTCAAGGGCGGCGATAAACTCATGCTGGGAGTCCTTCATCTGGCTCTTGAGCAGCTCTGCGGGCCAGGGCATGGAAAAGCATTGCTTTTCCAGTTCCTCGATCTGCGGGATATGCTCCGGGCGCACGTCGCTGATAATATATTCCATCAATGCGCCTCCGCCCAGCTGTGGCCGATGTGCGCTTCAGCGATGAGGGGGACGGAATACTGCACGGCGTTTTCCATCTCCTGCTCCAGAAGCTGCCGCACCTGCTCCGCCTCTGCCTGCGGGCACTCCACAATCAGCTCGTCATGTACCTGGAGGATCAGTCTGGCCTTGAGCCGCTCATCCTTGAGCCGCCGGTACACGTTCACCATGGCAAGCTTGATGACGTCTGCCGCCGTCCCCTGTACGGGCATGTTCAGCGCCACGCGCTCCCCGAAGGAGCGGACGTTGAAGTTTGAGCTCTTGAGCTCCGGCAGATAGCGGCGGCGGTGGAACAGGGTCTCGACATAGCCGTCCTTCTTTGCCTGCTCCTTGACGGCGTCCATGTAATCGCGCACACCGTGATATTTGCTGAGATAGGCGTCCATGTAGGCCTTGGCCTCATTGGGATACACGCCGATATCCTGTGCCAGCGAGAAGGCGGAAATGCCGTAGACGATACCGAAGTTGACCGCCTTGGCCCGGCTGCGAAGCGTGGGCGTGACCTCCTCAATGGGAACGCCGAAAACCTTGGAGGCTGTGACGGTGTGGAAATCCTCACCGCTCAAAAAAGCCTCCCGCATGGCCTCATCGCCGGAGATGTGGGCCAGCAGGCGCAGCTCGATCTGGCTGTAGTCGGCGTCCACCAGCACCATGTCCGGCCCCGCGACAAACATCCTGCGGATCTGCGCGCCCAGCTTTTTGCGCACCGGGATATTCTGAAGGTTCGGCTCCGTGGAGGAAAGGCGCCCGGTGGCCGTGACCGTCATCTGAAAGCTCGAGCGGATGCGCCCGTCCTCGTCAATGACCTTCAAAAGTCCGTCGGCATAGGTGGATTTGAGCTTGGTGAGGGTACGGTATTCCAGCACCTCATCTACGATGGGATGCTTGCCCCGCAGCTTTTCCATCACGTCCGCGTTGGTGCTCCAGCCGGTTTTGGTCTTCTTGCCCGAGGGAAGCATCAGTTCCTCAAACAAGACCTCGCCAAGCTGCTTCGGGGAGTTGATGTTAAACTGGCGTCCCGCGTGCTGCCAGATGCTGTCCTGCAGGCGCGCGATGTCGCCGTTCAGGCTCTCGCCGAACTCGTAGAGCGCGGCGCGATCCACATAGAAGCCCGCCTGCTCCATATCGGACAGGACTTCGCACAAGGGCAGTTCAATTTCCGTATAGAGCTTTTCCATATCGAGTTCCCTGAGCTTCTCATTCAGTACGGGATAGAGCCTCCAGATCGCCTCGCTCCCGGTATATTCCTGCCCCAGCCAGCGGGCCGATACGCGGCTCAGGGGATAATCCCCCTCGTTTGCGTCCAGCAGATAAGCCGCGAGCGCGGTGTCGAAAACAAAGCCGTCCCGGCTCAGACCCTCGCGCCAGAGTACGTTCATCTGTTCCTTGACGTGGTGGCCGAGCTTTTTCCGTTTCGGCTCGAATACCGTTTTCAGCAGTGCGTCATAGCCCTCGCCGCAGCTATTCCAGGCAGCGGTATAAACCGTCTTGCCGTCGCAGAGTTCTATGGTGTTGAGATTGTCTCCGAAGTCTACGGCAAGGCACTCCGCCGACTCCAGCGCGTTCATCAAATCCGAAAGCGCGGCCTCATCCTCGATCTGAACATGGGGCAGGCTCTCGCCCTGCTCCTGCGCGGGGGCGTCTGTGTCTTCCTGAATGCCCCACTTCTCAATAAACTTCTGAAAGCCCAGGCGTTTAAAGAGCGGGTAAAGCGCCGCGGTATAATTCCGATCCCAGCGGTTTTCCTCCGGGTCGAAATCCATGGGGACCTCTTTCAAAATGGTGGCCAGCCAGTAGGACATGCGGGCGCTCTGCTCCCCGGCGGCAAGCTTTTTGCGCACACCCTCCTTCACATCGAGGGCTGCGAGATCGGCATAGATATTCTCGATCGTGCCGTATTTTCTGACAAGCTCCATCGCCGTCTTCTCGCCCACGCCGGGAACGCCCGGGATATTGTCGGAGCTGTCGCCCATGAGGGCTTTGAGATCCACCATCAGGGGCGGCTCGAAGCCGTATTCCTCACGGAAGACCTCCGGTGTATAGTTGATGGTCTCGGTCGCACCCATGCGGGTCTTGACGTTGCAGACCGTCGTGGTATCGGTAATGAGCTGTAAGCTGTCCTTATCGCCGGTGACGACCACACAGTCCCAGCCCTTTTCGGCGCATTTGACGGAGACGGTACCGAGGATATCGTCCGCCTCGTAGCCGGAAAGCTCATAGCGGCGGATGCCCATGGCGTCCAGCGTCTCCTTCAAAAGCGGCATCTGCTGTTGAAGCTCCTCCGGCATACCCTTGCGCTGGGCCTTGTAGCCGTCATAGGCCTTATGGCGGAAGGTGGGCTCACGCCGGTCAAAGCTCACACAGAGTGCGTCCGGCTTCTGTTCGTCCAGCATGCGCTGCAGGATATTCAGAAAGCCGAAAATCGCGTTGGTCGGCGTGCCGTCCGGGGCATTGAGCGTCCGCACACCGTAGAAGGCGCGGTTGACAATGCTGTTTCCGTCCAGGATCATAAGTTTCATCGGGTGTTCCCTTCCTTTTACGTTTCGCCGCGCAGGCGGATGATCTCATCGCGCAGTTGTGCTGCGATCTCGTACTCGAGCATCTTGGCCGCTTTTTTCATCTGCGTCTCAAGGGACGCTATCAGCTCCTTGCGCTCACGCTCCGTCATCTTGACGCCGTTGGCCTTGAGCTTGGGCGCGGCGTCCGTGGAAATCTCCAGCAGCTCGCGCACACTCTTGACGATGGTCTTCGGGACGATGCCGTTTGCCTCGTTATAGGCCTTCTGCTTGGCGCGGCGGCGCTCCGTCTCGGTGATGCAGGCGCGCATGGATGGCGTGATGGTATCGGCGTACATGATGACGAAGCTGTCCGCGTTGCGCGCTGCGCGGCCGACCGTCTGGATCAGGCTTGTCTCGCTTCTCAAAAATCCCTCTTTATCGGCATCCAGGATGGCGACAAGCCCCACTTCCGGGATATCCAGGCCTTCACGCAGGAGGTTGATCCCCACCAGGACGTCAAATTCACCCAGGCGGAGATCGCGGATGATCTCCATGCGCTCTATGGTGCTGATGTCATGGTGCATGTATCGGCAGCGGATGCCCGCCCCGGTGAGATACGCGGAGAGATCCTCCGCCATTTTTTTGGTCAGCGTGGTTACGAGGGTGCGCTGCCCCATATTGATCTTGGTATTGATCTCCCCGATCAGATCGTCGATCTGCCCCTCCACCGGACGGACGAAGATCTCCGGATCCAGAAGTCCCGTGGGGCGGATGATCTGCTCGGCGATCTGTCCGGCGCGCTCCCGCTCGTATTCTCCAGGCGTAGCCGAGACATAGACGCGCTGATGGATGCGCTCGGTAAACTCGTCAAACTTCAGCGGGCGGTTGTCGAACGCGGAGGGCAGGCGGAAGCCGAAGTCCACCAGGGATTCCTTCCGTGCCCGGTCGCCCCGATACATGGCCCGCACCTGGGGCAGTGTCACATGGCTTTCATCCACAAAGAGCAGGAAGTCCTTGGGGAAATAGTCAAGCAGCGTCATGGGCGGGCTGCCGGGCGCGCGGTTGGAGATGACGCGGGAATAGTTCTCGATGCCGGTGCAGTAGCCCAGCTCCTGCATCATTTCGATATCGTAATCGGTGCGCTGCTTGATGCGCTGCGCCTCGAGGAGCTTGCCGTTGTCGGTGAAGTATTTGACGCGCTCGTCGCATTCCGTGCGGATGCGCTCGATGGCGCTGGCCATTTTCTCCTTGGTGGTGACATAGTGACTCGCGGGATAAATGGCGGCGTGGTTGAGATAGCGTGTCGCCGTACCGGTGACGACGTTTATTTCGCTGATGCGGTCCACCTCGTCCCCGAAAAACTCGACTCGGATGGCCTTGTCGTTGGAGTAGGCCGGGAAGATTTCCAGCGTGTCGCCCCGGACGCGGAACTTGTTGCGTTCAAAGGCGATGTCGTTGCGTTCATAGCGGATCTCCACCAGCTTTTTGAGCAGCTCGTCAAAATCCCGGGTCTGACCGGGGCGCAGGGAGATCACCATATTGGCGTAGTCGATGGGGTCGCCGAGGCCGTAGATACAGGAGACAGAGGCCACCACGATCACATCCCGCCGCTCAAAGAGGCTGGAGGTGGCGCTGTGGCGCAGGCGCTCGATCTCGTCGTTGATGGAGGCGTCCTTTTCGATATAGGTATCGGTATGGGGGATATAGGCCTCCGGCTGGTAATAATCGTAATAGGAGACAAAATACTCCACGGCGTTTTCCGGGAAAAACTCCTTGAACTCGCTGCAAAGCTGGGCAGCCAGCGTCTTGTTATGCGCCAGCACCAGCGTCGGCCGATTGAGCCGTGCGATAACGTTTGCCATGGTAAAGGTCTTGCCGGAGCCGGTCACGCCGAGAAGAACCTGTTCGTCAATGCCGTTTTCGATACCGCTTACAAGCGCGTCGATAGCCTCCGGCTGATCCCCGGTGGGTTTATAATCCGAAACAAGCTTGAATCCTTCCATACGCGCTCTCCCCTTTACGCGGCACTATAACTGTTATATTATAACATATCCTATGGTTTATCACAAGCATAAAGGTACGGTTTTTCCCAAAACAGAAAAGCCGGGCCATGCCGTTTGGCATGCCCGGTCGCTTCATTTTTCAATGCGGATCAAGACAGTCGCCTCCTCAGAGACCTTGCCCGCTTCGTCTATTGCCCTATAGCCGAAATAGTCGCGCCCCTTTCCGTTCGGCCGCGGCGTATATACAAAGCGCCCATCCTCTTCCAATCTGATTTCGCCCTTTACAGGTTTTGTCGTGATCTCAAAGCCCTTCAGGTCATTATCGGCATCCTGCGCTCTCAGCCGCCCCGTAGTCGGCGCATTTCTTTTTGCCGTGATTTCCATATTCTCCGCAATCGGCACACTGACCTCGGCGCAGGCCTGCCCGGCAAAGGGAAAACAGAACAGCAGCAACAGGATAAATGCGCCGATCGACAGGGACAGGTTCTTCATTCTCGACACCTCCGTTTATAGTCTGGTCATAGCTTTTGCGCGATTTCGCCCGTTATGCAAATAGAACTGGCATTTTTCAGGCAATTGTGTTATGATAGGGTATCATGAAAATACAGAGGTGCCGCTATGGAATTAACCGCTCCCGCACTGTGGATCAACCAAAGCTTCAACAGTTTTGATGTGGGCGTCACCACCGCCGTCCACAAGCTTTACGAACTGGCCGGCCCCTTCTTCACGCCCTTCTTTGAATGCGTGTCCGTTCTCGGAAAAGGCGGCATTTTTCTGATTCTGCTCTCTCTGCTGCTCGCATTCTTCCGACCCACCAGGCGCTTCGGCACCGCCATGGTTCTCGGCCTTGCCATCGGCGCCGTCGTCACCAATCTGGTGCTCAAGCCCTGGATTGCTCGTCCGCGCCCCTATGCCGACCAGGCGAGCATTTTCTATCAGTACTGGCTGACCGTCGGGCAGAATGTGGAGAGTGATATGAGCTTTCCCTCCGGGCACACCACGGCCGCCTTTGACAGCATGGTGCCTGTGTTTCTGATCAGCAGGAAAAAGCGCCTGAAAGCCATCGCAATCTGTTTTGCGATCCTGATGGGCATTGCGCGCATCTATCTCTGCGTCCACTTCCCCAGCGATGTGCTGGGCGGCATGATCGTCGGCATTGCAGCCGGTTGTCTCGGCACGGTCATTGCCAAAAAGCTGCCGCGAAAGTGGTACAGATGGGATGCGCTGGAAAAGAAGCAGACCGGCAAACACGAAATGGTCAAATAAAAACGCGAGGGGACTGTGAAGCTCACAGTCCCCTCATTTTATCCTTGTCAAAAGTCTTTTCGTCATACCGACTTTCCGTAAATCGGCTTATACGCGCAGCTTTTTTACCAGTTCCTCGTCGCTCTGGACGAGGATCGTTTTATAGTCTGTGTAGATCACCTTTCCGGGAAGCGAGCCGGAGGGCTTGCGCACGTTTTTGAGCATCGTTATGTCCACCGGGATCTTGCCGCCCTCGCGCCCCTGGGAGTACCAGGCAGCAATGACTGCGGCCTCCTCGATACATTGCACGCTCGGAGTCTCCCCCTCGCAGCGGATCAGCACATGGCTGCCGTGGATTTTCTGCGTGTGCAGCCAATAGTCCGTGCGGCGGCCTGTCTTCGTGGTCAGCTCATCGTTTTGGAGGTTACTGCGCCCGACAAGGATTTCCATCCCGTCCGAAGATCGGAAGCGCAGCGGCGCCTGCGCCTTGATTTTCTCCTGCTTTCTGCCGCCGGCGGGCTTGAGGTATCCGGTGCCGATCAGCTCCCGCCGCAGATCCGAGAGATCCTTTTCTCCCTCCGCCGCGCCGATCAGCTCCAGGACGCTGTTGAGATAATCAAGCTGGGCTTCCCCCTCGGCGATCAGCTTTGTCAGATGCTCGGAGGCGGCCTTGCGCTTATTGTATTCCTTGAACATCGCCGCCGCGTTCTGCTGCGGGGTTTTGAGCGGATCAAGCTCGATCTCGATCTCCGGGCAGTCCTCCTGATAATAGTCCTGGCAGACGAGGCGGGTATCCCCTTTTTTGAGCCTGTAGAGATTTGCTGTGAGCAGTTCTGCCGTTTTGCGCAGGCTCTCCCGATCCTCACTCTTCTCAAGCTCGGCCTGCTGGGCGATGAGCTTTCGCTGCTGGCGGTCGCGAATAGTGCGCACCGTCTTTGTCAGCTCATGGCTGCGTCTGCGCTGCTGCTCGAGCTTGTCGCGCCCGGCATAGAAGCTGTCCAGGAGTGCGGAAAAGCTCTCCGCCTCCTCGCACCGCAGCGCGTCCCCGTACTGGGTCAGGCGCATGAAGCTGAATTCGGCAGGCTTGTTTCCGTCATAATACAGATACGGCCGCAGTTCCCCGGCCCGGACGCTCTCGACAAAAGCGTCCAGCAGCGTGTCCAGCAGCGCCCAGTCCCCCTTGCAGCGATACACAAGCTCCCGACATACAAGCGGCGACAGGCCCGCAAAGCTGTCAAGAAGCCATTTGTCGATCGGTTTGCTCTTGTCGGCAGAGGCGATCATGCTCTGCCGATCTTCGCCGGAGCTGTCGAGCAGGGCAGGCTTTTCCTGCGCCGGGGGATCACGGTAAAACATGCCGGGCAGCATATGACGCAGTGCGTCCCCGCCGAAATCCATGCGGCGCATACAGTCTACAATGCGACCCTCCCCGTCCACCAGGACAAGGTTTGCACTGCGGCCGATGAGCTCCGCGATCAGGGTCTTTCTGCCGGTGCGGTCCAGCTCGTCCCGCGTCTCAAGCTCCAGCTTTAAAACGCGCTCATGCGCAGGCTGGGTCACGGAGAGGATGCGCGCCCCTGTCAGATGCTTACGCAGGAGCATGCAGAACATGGGCGGCTCTGCCGGGTTTTCAAAGGACGCCGCCGTGAGGTGTACGCGGGCGTTTCCGGTTCCGGCTGCCAGCAAAAGCTTCTGCTTCCCCTCTCTCCCGTGCAGGGAGAAGAGAACCATATCCCGTTCCGGCTGCTGTATTTTATCGATTTTTGCCCCCTCGAGCTTTTCAGATAACTCTGCTGCAAGTGCCGAGAGGGTGATTGCGTCAAGCGGCATGATTATTCCTCCGTAATTGCGGTGAACAGCTCGCCGATCCGTTCGGCTTTTCCCTGCAGATAGAGCCAGCCGAATAGCGCTTCCAGACCTGTGGCGGCGTGGTACTGCGCGATATCGGCGTGGTGCGGGGCGGAATTGACCTTGGTGTTGCGCCCGCGCTTATAGACCGCCAGTTCCTCTTCGGTGAGAAGCGGCAGGAGCTTCCCCACCGCCTCCGCCTGGGCCTCTGCGCGCACCCGCTGCACAGTCAGCCTGTGAAGCTGCATGACCGGGGCGTTTTTGGCGCTGCAGAGCATGCTGCGTACCAGAAGCTCATACACCGCATCCCCCACATGGGCAAGCGCCAGCATATTCATCTGATTGACTTCCTTCAGCGGAAGCTGCGGATACAGGCCGTCCATATAGAATCCTCCATAAGAAAAGGGCGTATCCACGCCCTTTTCCCTTTTTATTCACTCAGGTAATCGGCAGCGTCGCCCTCGTTCATCTCCGCCGCGATCGCCATATCGTCCCCGCCGAGGCCGTACTGCGCGCGGATCTGATTCCAGCCGTCGCGGTCTACGATGACAGAGCGCGGCTTTGCCCCCTCATAGGGGCCGACGACGCCGAGCTCCTCCATCTGATCCACGATGCGCGCCGCGCGGGAATAGCCGAGCTTGATGCGCCGCTGCAGCATGGAGACGGAACAGGACTTGGTTTCCAGCACGACCTCCACCGCCTGGGGCAGCATCTCGTCATAGCCGGAGCCGCTCCCCTTTTCCTCCTTGGAGGAAGCGCCGGAATCGCCGCTGTTCTTATCCTCGGCAGCCTTGTTCATAAACTCTTCGATCTCGGAGTTGCGCTGGCTCTCGCCGGTATTTTCCTTGATAAACTGAATGATCTCCTCGCGCTCCTCGTCCGAGACGTAGGCGCCCTGGATGCGGATGGGCTTGCCGATGCCGACCGGAGAAAAGAGCATATCGCCCATGCCGATCAGCTTTTCCGCGCCGCCCTGATCCAGGATGATGCGGCTTTCAAGCGTGGAGGACACCGCGAAGGCGATGCGCGAGGGGATGTTGGCCTTCATAAGACCGGTGATGACGTCTGCCGACGGACGCTGCGTGGCGATAACCAGGTGCATGCCGGCGGCGCGGCCCATCTGGGCGACGCGGCAGATACTCTCCTCCACGTCCTTGGAGGCGATCATCATCAAGTCCGCCAGCTCGTCAATGACGATGACGACCTGGGGCATGGTGGGTTCACCCGTCTCACGGCAGTGCTTGTTGTAATTCTCCAGATCACGCACGCCGATCTCGGAAAAGAGGCGGTAGCGCTTGAGCATCTCCACCACGGACCACTGCAGGGCACCCGCGGCCTTCTTGGGATCGGTGACGACAGGAACATACAGATGCGGGATGCCGTTATAGATGCCGAGCTCGACCATTTTCGGGTCGATCATGATGAGCTTGACCTCATCCGGTCTCGCCTTATAGAGAAGCGAGAGGATCAGGGAGTTCATGCACACCGATTTGCCGGAGCCGGTCGTGCCGGCAATGAGCATATGAGGAAGCTTGGCAATATTGCCGATAATGGCCTCGCCGCTGATATCCTTGCCGATGGCGAAGCTGAGCTTGGACTTGGCGGCGGCAAACTTCGGCGTGTCGATGATATCCCGCAGGCAAACGGTGCTGACGATCTTATTCGGCACCTCGATGCCGACGGTGGAAATCTTATCCGGAATCGGGGCAATGCGCACGTTCACCACGCCGAGAGCGAGGGCCAGATCACCCGCAAGGTTTGTTACCCGCGAGAGCTTCACGCCTTGCTCAAGCTCGATATCGTAGCGGGTGACCGTAGGCCCGCGGGTCACGCCGACAATATTGGACGCGATGCCGAAGCTGTGCAGCGCGCCCTCCAGGCGCTCTTTATTGACCAGGATTTCTTCGCGGCTGTCTCCGGAGGCGGCGGTGCCGCTTCTGAGAAGATCAGTCGGTGGGAAAACATAGTCCGGCGCATCCTCCGTCGCGTTGATGGCCGAAGCCACAGCCTGGGTCTCCGCGTTCAGCTCGTCCCGGCTGAGACGCTGGATCTTCGGGGGATCGGAAATCTCCGCAGACACCGTTGTTCCGCGCGCGGCGGGCTTCACACTGATGGGCTTTTCCGCTTTCTTTGCCCTGGCAGGTGCCTGCTTCTGCTCGTCAAAAGACTTGATGTCCACACCGGCAATGGCGGCGGCTTCCTCCGGACTGAGGGGGGCGACGTCCGCCGTTGCTTTTTCGCTGATCACCGTGATCTTCGGTTTGCGGCGCGGCTTTGTCTCTTCCTTCTCCGGAGCGGCTACGCTGTCTGCACCCTTCATCAGCAGACTCAGCGCGTCGTCCTCCTCCCCGAGCGGGATATCCGGACTGTAGACGCCGCGCTGGACGCGCTCGATCTTTCTGGGCTGCTTGCCGCCGAGGCTCCCCGCAACAGCCGTGATCGGCGAGAGGGAGTTTTCATACATGGCCGGGTCATACTGTCCCTGTACCTGGATCTTCACCTTGTCGGCCGCCTTTTTCATGCTGCCGCTGCAGGCATAGACCCCGCAGACAAGGGTCAGCACGATCAGAACGGGCAGCGCGCCGTAAATACTCAGCGCGCTCTCCAAGCCGTAGGCTAAAAGCCCGCCAAAGACGCCCGCGCTCTCGAGCCTCTTGCCGTACTCAAACAGCGTATCGGCAATGGCGGCGATATTGGCGTGAGAAAAATCAAAGGGGTTTTCAAACAGGCTCACAATCGCGGCGACAAAAATCGGCACCATAAAGGCGCAGAAGCAGCGCAGGGCGACGGGTCTGCCGTGGTGGAAGAAGAGAATATACGCCATCAGCAGGAAGACCGGCGCCGTCAGCCAGTAGCCCCAGCCCTCAAAGCCCTTGATCAGGCCGGAAAAGAACTGAACAAACGCGCCCTCATCCTTAAAGTAGCTGATGACAATGACGAGCGCGAGAAACAGGAAGAATACGCCGCCGAGTTCACGCCGGATCGGTGCCACAGGCTCCGGCGGCGTCATGGTTTCCGCGGCGCGGCTTGTCCTCTTCGGCGCAGGACTCTTTGATTTGCTCGTTTTGGATGTTGTTTTTTTGCCGGTGCTTTTACTTTGTGCCATGAAAATAAAGTCCTTTCCGGGGTTCAGAAAATCAGATGCAGGATGATCGACAGAACGCCGACGACCCAGCAGTAATAGGAGAATCCGCCAAATTTACTGTTTCTGCTTATGTAGCGCATGAGATGAATGGAGGCAACGCCGCTGAGTATGGCCACCGCCGTGCCGACCAGATAAGCCGGTACGCAGGCCCAGTCGATCCCGACGCGCAGGGCATTGCCAAACGAGAGGATCGCGGCGCCGAAAACCGCGGGAATGCTCAGCAGGAACGAAAAGTTCACCGCAAAGCTCCGCCGCAGGCCGGTAGCCACGCCCGCGGTAATGGTCACGGCGGAACGGGATAGACCCGGGATCGTCGCCACACTCTGGCAAAGGCCGATGATGAGCGCGTCAAACACCGTCATATTGTTCTGATTCTTTTTTCCGGGGATCATCTTGTCCGACACATAGAGAAGACACCCCGTCAGAATCAGCATGACGCCGATAAAAATATTCCTGTCGTTGAGAACCGCCATGCGGCTGTTGATGGGCAGCGCCAGCAGCAGCGGCATGGTGGCAAGCAGCAGCATAAAAAAGCAGCGCGCCGCAGAATAGCGCGTCCTTTCCTGCTCTGCCAGCGGTCCCATCCCGGACATGGCGAGCAGCTCATAATACATGGCCCTCAGCTCCGGCCAATAAACCAGGCAGACGGAAACCAGGGTGGACAGATAAAGCAGCGCCTGAAACAGCGCGTGACCCTCCGAGATATCGGAAAGCTTGAAAAGATTGTTGACAACGGCAAAATGCCCCGAGCTTGAGATCGGCAGAATCTCCGCGATTCCTTGTATCAGGCCGAGCAGCACCGCATTCCATATGGTCATTTTAAGACCCCCATAATGATCATAAACTTTATATTAACATAAAACCGCAGTAAAAACAAGGCTTTCCCTCCATCAAAACCTCATTTCTCTGTGTGCAAGCTTTTGTGCGGGCATCGCGCGGCGTCGGTTTTGAAAGCTGAATTGCGCCAGGCCTATGCTTCCCGCAAGCATGCAGGACACGGCATGGCGCAATTCAGCCGGGAACAAAATGGATGATTGCGTGTTTATTCTGCGTTTTTTCGGGACAATTCCCGGATCCTTTCGCAGCAGCTCTTGACCTCTTCCTTTCGCACAAAGGGGGAAAAGCTGAGGCGCAGCGTTCCGGTTTGCAGTGTCCCGGCGCTCCGGTGCGCCAGCGGCGCGCAGTGCAGACCGCTTCGCAGGCAGGTATTTTGTTCCGACAAAAACGCTGCCGCCTCGTCACAGTCCCGGCCGCGAATGCGCAGCGAGAGTACCCCGCTCTGGCTCCCCTCCGGGCCGACGAACAGTTCTATCTGCTCTTCTTTCTTCAAAAGCTCTTCGGTATATCGAAGAAGCTCCTGTTCCTTTTTGCAGATTTCCCCGACGCCGCAGGCGCGCACATAGTCGATCCCGGCGCATAGCCCGGCGATTCCCGGGACATTGTGCGTTCCCGCCTCCAGGCGATCCGGCAGGTACGCGGGCATCTCCTGCAGGAGACTGTCCGACCCGGAACCGCCGGAGATCAAAGGCTCTCCGTCCTTGCCGCACAGCAGGATTCCCGTGCCCTGCGGGCCGAAAAGCCCCTTGTGTCCCGGCATGCAGACAAAGGCCGCGCCCAGCGCTTCAAAATCAATGTCCAGAATCCCCGCCGCCTGGGAGGCGTCCACGATCAGCGGCACGCCCTTCTCCCTGCAAAGCGCTGCAATCTCCCTGATCGGCAGGATAAAGCCGAAGACGTTGGAGACCATCGTGCACACGACAAGTTCGGTATCAGCTATCTTTTCCCGAAATGCTTCCAGACAGGCTGCCCGGTCAAAGAGCGGAGAGGCGGCAACGATGATTTCGGCGCCCAGCTTTTTGAGCGGGCGCGTGACCGCGTTGTGCTCATAACCCGAGATCAGCACCCTCGTCCCGGCATGCGCCAGGGAGCCGATCGCAATATTCAGCGCATGCGTCGCGTTCATGGTAAAGACGACGCGCTCCGGCTCCGGAACGTGAAAAAGCGCCGCGGCAGATTCCCGGCAGCGAAACACCGTATCCGCCGCGCGCATGGCGGCGCGGTGTCCGCCGCGTCCCGGGCTTGCGCAGCTTCGCATGGCCTGCAGCATGGCACTTGCGACCGATTCGGGTTTTATCAGCGTCGTTGCCGCGTTATCGAGATAGATCATGCTCCCCGACCTCCAGATACTCCCCGTTTTCCAGACGGCGATAGATTTTTCCGGTCAGCAGATGGTTGTTTTTCAGGATCTCCACGGCCTCATCAGGTCGTCTGTAAAGACTCAGGGCATAGCCGCAGCCGCTGCCGCGCAGCTTCTGCGGCGCTTTGACAACAGCCGCGCTGACGCCGCGCCGCTCCAGAAGCAGTGCGCCGCGCTGCGCGTTGGTGAGAGACTTGCACATAATGAGATAGTTCATAACAGTTTTCCTCCGAAAAGGCAAAAAGCAGCGACCTTCTCCGCGAAAAACGCCTGCGGAAAAGATCGCTGTATTTGCCGAAAAATCACACAGGACTGCACTATCCTATGTTGAAACGGCGTATTCTGTTATTCCTCGATCAAAGCCACCGCATGGGCGGCGATGCCGAGTCCCTCCCCGGAGAAGCCGAGCCCCTCCTCCGTGGTCGCCTTGACGCTGACGCGCCCGACGTCGATCTCCATGGCTTCGGCAAGCCTCGCCCGCATCTGCGGGATAAACGGGGCAAGCTTCGGGCGCTGGGCAATGATCGTGCAGTCGACATTGCCGACACAGAAACCTGCCTCCTTGAGAACCCGCCGCGCCTGCCGGAGAAGCTCTATACTGTCAGCGCCTTCATAACGCGGATCGTTGTCGGGAAAAAGCTTGCCGATGTCGCCGAGAGCGGCAGCGCCAAGAAGCGAATCCATCAGCGCGTGAGTCAGCACGTCTGCGTCGGAATGGCCCAGAAGCCCCTTCTCATAAGGGATCTCCACGCCGCCGAGGATCAGTTTTCGCCCTTCGACCAGGCGGTGCACGTCATACCCATGTCCGATTCGCATTCCAGTCCCCCCTGCTCTCCACGATTGCGCGCGCGGCGACAAGGTCGTCCGGCGTCGTGATTTTGATGTTTTCCGGCGCACCTTCGACCACCATGGTTTTGACGCCCATCATATCCATGGCGGAGCTGTCGTCCGTGAGGTTCAGCCCCTTCTCGACCGCCTTTGTGAGCGCGCCCTTGATGAGATCCGCCTCAAAGACCTGCGGCGTCTGTACCCGCACGGTGGAGGCGCGGTCTACCGTGCCGATGACAAAGCCGTTTTCATCGACGGCCTTGAGCGTGTCCGTGCTTGCGACAGCAGGGATCGCGGCCTTGTACTTCTTTGCCGCCTCGATCGCGCGTGTGATGATCTCCTGCGACACGAGCGGCCGCGCCCCGTCATGTATGGCGATGAGCTCCGCCTCATGCCGCGCAGCCATAACGCCGGCGAGCGCCGATTCCATGCGGGTCGCGCCGCCGCTGATGACCTGTTTTACCTTATGAAGCCCGTTTTTGTAGCAGAGATCCGCGATCTCATTGATCTTCTCGGTCTTTGTGACAATGATGATCTCGTCGATATATTCATTGTTCTCAAAGGCAAGCACGGTTCTTGCAATCACCGGCATTGCGCCGAGCTTCATCATGATCTTGTCGGTTCCCATGCGCTGGGAGCTGCCCGCGGCGACAATGACCGCCGAGCAGCGGGGCTTTTCTTCCTTCTTTTTGAACAGGCATTCCAACATGCGATTACCCCCTCAAGAAATGTTATCCCTTCAGTTGGCGCTTGCGGTAGAAGTTCATCATGCCGTCCTGCAGCATGTCCAGGTGCATCAGCATTTTGCCCGCCCCGTAAGCCGCGCAGGAGACCGCGTCGTCCACCACGAGAGTACGGATGCCGGTGCTGCGTTCGATCAGGCGGTCAATGCCGTAGATGAGGCTGCCGCCGCCCGACATGATGATGCCGTTTTTATCCAGATCGCCCACGAGCTGGGGCGGAGTGCTTTCCAGAACGATGTGGATCGTTTCAAGGATGCGGTTCATGGGCTCTACAAAGGCTTCGATCAGCTCCGTGGAGCTGACGCGCACGGTCTTGGGCAGTCCGTTGGACAGATCCCTGCCCTTGATCTCCTCATAGCTGATATCCGGCCGCTGGATCACGCAGCCGATGCTGCGCTTGAGCTCTTCCGCCGTACTCAGGCCGATGAGCAGATCGTACTTGCGGCGGATGAACTTGACGATGGATTCATCAAAGCTTGTGCCCGCCACCTTGATCGACTGGCATTCGACCACGCCGCCGCCGGAGACGACGGCCACCTCGGTCGTGCCGCCGCCGATGTCGATGACCATATGCCCGTCGGCCTTGGAGATGTCCACACCGGCGCCCATGGCGGTTGCAACGGCGGTTTCCAGCAGGTACACCTTGCGGGCGCCGGCCTCAATGGCGGCGTCGATCATGGCGCGCTCTTCCACGCCGGTGATGGAGCTGGGTACGCAGGCCAGTACGCAGGGCTTAAAGAGGCTGAAGGAGGTAATGCGGCCCACAAGCTCACGCAGCATCTGGGCCGTGATCTCATAGTCCGAAATCACCCCGGCGTTGACCGGATGGATCGCCACGATATTGGCAGGCGTCCTGCCCAGCATTTTCTGCGCATCCTGACCGATTTTCAGAATCTTGCCGCTGAACTTGTCCACCGCGACGACGGTGGGCTCTCTGGCGACCACGCCCTTGCCCTGTTCAAAAAGCAGGGTGGAGGAGGTGCCGAGATCAACGGCGATATCTCTTTCAAACAGATTCATTCTATATCTCCTTATTGCCGAGAGGCGGCCGCGGCAGCAAAAACCTCGGCACACCCGGCCTTCTTCAGTGTCAAAGCACACTCTGAAAGGGTTGCCCCGGTCGTGACGATATCATCGATCAGAAGGACGCGCTTTCCCCTGCATGCTTCCGGGGCGCAGCAGGCATAGACGCCCTTCGCGTTCTGTCTGCGTTTTTCGGCGTCACGGATCCCGGACTGCGCCCGGGTATCGACCCGCTTTTCCAGCAGAAGCTTGCACGGAAGGTTCAGGCGTTTTGCCGTCTCCTCCGCCAGAATGCGCGCCTGATCATATCCTCTTTTGCGCAGACGCCTTCGGCTCAAAGGAACCCATGTAATAATATCGCAGGAAAATCCCGATTCGTCAATACATTTTGCAAGAAAATCCGCGTAAACGGGCCCATAGGCAGTGACGCCGCGAAACTTGTAGCGCAGCAGAGAGTCGCGCACCGCGCCTTCATACCGGAAAGCAGCCGTGCAGGAGCGGATATGTTCAAGCTCCCGTTCAGCCTTAAGATTGCCGTACTTTTTCCTGCAAAAGCGGCAGACGCCTTTCTCTTCCTCCGTCAAAAACCGGCGGCAGAACGCGCAGCGCGGCGGATACAGCAGGTCAAGGATCCGATCCAGGATTGTCTTCATACGCCGCAAAGCCTGCGCAGTCTGACCCGCAGGGCCGTATAGCGGCGGGACTGGCGGAAATTGTCGATCATCTGATGGGCGATCTGATCGTCCCCCACCAGGATCATTAGCTCCTTGGCCCGCGTCACCGCTGTGTACAGGACGCCCCGCGTCAAAAGGAGCTGGGAGCTGCCGCCGAGAGCGAGGATCACCGCGCGGTATTCGCTGCCCTGCGCCTTATGTACCGTAATGGCCCAGGCATGCTCAAGCTCTGTCAGGGCGTCAAAGCCGTAGCTTGCGATGCGCCCGTCAAAGTCAATGGTGAGCGTTTCGTTTGCCGGGTCAATACTGCGCAGGATGCCCATATCGCCGTTGTAGATGCCCATGCCGGCCTCGGTGTTCTCCGCGTTTTTCCACAGGATGTCATAATTGTTTCGTACCTGCATCACCCGATCTCCCTCGCGGAAGACGGCGTCGCCGAAGGGCTTCTCCTTCTTTTCGGGGCTCGGCGGATTGAGGACGGCCTGGAGCCTTTTATTGAGATTGACGGTGCCGGTCTCCCCTTTCCGTGTGGGAGAGAGCACCTGGATCTCTTCACTCGGGATGTGCATTTTACCAGGAAGCCGAACAGCGCACAGCTCCGTGATCGTGTCCACGGTGCTGCCGCCCTGCAGTCTTTTCAGGCGGAAGAAATCCCCGGCATTTTCGGAAAAGTTCGGATGCTCGCCCCGGTTGATGCTATGGGCGTTGCGGATAATGCGGCTGCCCTCATTCTGGCGGAAGATTTCCGTCAGGCGCACCGCCGCGACCACCTGGCTTCTGAGAAGCGCAGAGAACACATTGCCCGGCCCCACGGAGGGAAGCTGGTCGGCGTCGCCCACCAGCACCAGTCTCGCGTCCGGCGGCAGCGCCCGCAGCAGCGCGTCCATGAGCTGGATATCCACCATGGAGCACTCGTCGAGGATCACGGCGTCACAGTCCAGGCGCTCCCCCTCGTCCTTGGTGAAGACGACGCGCTCGCCTTCCTCGTCAAATTTAGCGCCGAGGAGGCGATGCACCGTGGCAGCCTCGTGCCCGGTGAGCTCTGTCATGCGTTTTGCGGCGCGCCCGGTCGGGGCGCAGAGCAGCGTCTTGAGTCCCAGCTCGTCAAACATGGCGAGGATGGCGCGGATGGAGGTCGTCTTGCCGGTACCGGGGCCGCCGGTCAGGACAAGAAGCTGGTTTTTCAAAGCCAGCTCCAGGGTCTGGCGCTGCATGGGGGCATAGTGAATGCCCTGCTGTACCTCCAGCTTTTGAAGGAGCTTTTCGGTGTTGAATTTATCGTGGAACTGCCGTCTGCTCATGCGGGCGAAGCTTTCGGCGGCATTCGTCTCCGCCTCATACAGTTCCGGCAGATAGCAGGCCTGCACCCCGGCGATCTCCTCATAGCGGAGTCTGAGATCCTCGATCATCTCGCCTATGCACTCGTCTGCTTCCTCCGCTTCCACCCCGATCAGCTCCGCCGTCACAGCGGCAAGCTTTTCCCGTGGAATAAAGCAGTGGCCGTTTCCGGTGTTGTGCACAAGCTCAAAGAGAATGGCGGCGGCAATGCGGTTTTTGCTGTTTTCGCCCATGCCGAGCCCCATCGCCATCTCATCCGCCTCTCGAAAGCTGCCGCCGATGAGAGAGCTGCAGAGCAGATACGGGTTTTCCCGCAGGGATTCCAGCGCCTTGTCGCCGTAGTATTTATACGCGCGAAGCGCCAGCACGGGGCGCAGGCCGAAGGAGCAGACAAACTCCATCAGCATCCTGAGCCCCGCCTGCTGGCGAAAGCTCTTGGAAATCTGCTGCGCCTTGGCAGAGCTGATTCCGCGTATCTCGGCCAGCTCCTGCCATTTGTTCAGCATGACGTCCAGGGTCTGATCCCCGAAGCGATCCACGATCAGCGAGGCTGTTGCCGGTCCCACGCCCTTGACAGAGCCGCCCGCAAGGAACTGATAGATGGCCGGTGCGGAGCTCGGCAGAAAGCGCTGGGCATACTCGGCCTTGAACTGTCTGCCGTGGACATTGTGCGTCGTCCACTCCCCGCTCAGGATCATGGACTCGCCGGGCGCCGCAAAGGGGAAGCAGCCGACGACCGTGACCGTCTCGCCGCTGTCGTTTCTGAGTCTGAGGACAGTATAACCGTTTTCCTCGTTCTTATAGATAACCGTCTCTACGGTTCCGGAGAGTTCCTGGTAATCCAGCTCCTGATCCATGGGACACCTCGCCGTCAAATATTATCAGAGAAATAAGGCCGCAGAAATTGGCCGGTAAAGCTTTCCGCGCATTTGGCGCAATCCTCGGGCGAGCCGGAAAAGACCAGATTGCCGCCCAGATCGCCCCCCTCGGGGCCGAGATCGATCACCGTGTCCGCCACCTTGATGACGTCCAGGTTGTGCTCGATCACCACGACGGTGTTGCCCGCGTCCACCAGCTTGTCGAGAATGTTGATGAGTCGGTGTACATCCGCAATGTGAAGGCCCGTGGTCGGCTCATCCAGCACATAGACCGTGGAGCCGGTACTGCGTTTGGAGAGTTCGGTGGCAAGCTTGACGCGCTGCGCCTCGCCGCCGGAGAGGGTCGTGCTGGACTGACCCAGCTTCACATAGCCGAGACCCACCTCGTAGAGCGTTTCGATCTTATGCAGGATCTTCTGCTGGTTGGCAAAGAAGGCGCAGGCCTCCTCCACCGTCATATCCAGCACATCCGCGATGCTTTTGCCCTTGTATTTGACCTCCAGCGTCTCGCGGTTATAGCGCTTGCCGCCGCAGACGTCGCAGGGGACAAAGACGTCCGGAAGAAAGTGCATCTCGACCTTGACCAATCCGTCACCGCTGCAGGCCTCGCAGCGCCCGCCTTTGACGTTGAAGGAAAAGCGACCCTGTCCGTAGCCGCGCAGCTTCGCATCCTGGGTGGAGGCGAAGAGATCGCGGATGTCGTTGAAAACGCCGGTATAGGTTGCGGGATTGGAGCGCGGTGTGCGCCCGATGGGACTCTGATCCAGGGCAATGACCTTGTCTACAAATTCAAGTCCGTCGATCCCGTCGCACTTGCCGGGGCGCACCTTGACGCGGTTTTTGACCGCGGCAAGCGTTTTATACAGCACCTCGTTGATCAGCGAGGATTTGCCGCTGCCGGACACGCCGGTGACGCACACGAACTGCCCCAGCGGGATCTCCACGTCGATGTTTTTGAGATTATTCTCCCGTGCGCCGCGGATCAGCAGATGCTGACCATTTCCCTTTCGTCTCTCCGCGGGGGCGGGAATGAACTTTTTCCCGCTCAGGTACTGGCCCGTCACGGATTCCGGGCAGGCGCAGAGATCCTCCACCGTGCCCGCCGCAACGACCCTGCCGCCGTTGACGCCCGCGCCGGGGCCGATGTCTATGATATGATCGGCTGCGCGCATGGTCTCCTCGTCGTGCTCCACGACGATCAGAGTGTTGCCGATATCCCGAAGCTGGCACAGTGTTTTGAGCAGCTTTTCGTTGTCCCGCTGGTGCAGGCCGATGCTCGGCTCGTCAAGGATATACAGTACCCCCATCAGGCTTGAGCCGATCTGCGTGGCAAGGCGGATACGCTGGGTCTCGCCGCCGGAGAGCGTGGCGGCAGAGCGCGACAGCGTAAGATAGCCGAGGCCTACGCTGGTAAGAAAGCCGAGTCTCGCCCGGATCTCCTTCAAGATCCGCTCTGCGATCATGCTGTCCTTTTCACTGAGCGTGAGATGTTCAATAAAGTCCAAGGCCTTCACGACCGACAGATCCGCAAAGTCCGCAATGCTCATGCCGCCCACCGTGACGGCCAGCGCGGTCTTTCTCAGGCGGCGGCCGTGACAGTCGGGGCAGTCGACCTCCGCCATGCATTCCTCGATATCGGCGCGCATGGACTGGCTCTGTGTCTCGCGGTAGCGGCGCTCGAGATTGTTGACGATGCCCTCAAACTCGCGCTTGATGACGCCGTAGCCCTCGTTTCGCTCATAGCGAAGCTGCAGCGGCTCGCCCTTGGTGCCGTAGAGGATGGCGTCCATCGCCTCTTTGGAGAGATCCTTGAGAGGTTCCGTCAGCTTGAAATGATAGCGCTTGGACAGGGCTTCAAAATACATTTTGGAGATGGAGTCGCCCTTGATATTGTTCCAGCCGGAGGCTACGATCCCGCCGTCCATGACGGAGAGGTTGGGGTTCGGCATGATGAGCTCCGGATCGACCAGCAGCTGCACGCCGAGGCCTGTGCAGGTCGGGCAGGCGCCGTTGGGATTGTTGAAGGAGAAGAGCCGCGGCGTCAGCTCCTCGATGGAGATGCCGCAGTCCTCGCAGGCGTAGTTCTGGGAAAAGCTCAGAAGCTCATCCCCGCCCGCGTCCACATAAAGGATGCCGCCGGAGAGCGCCAGGGCTGTCTCTGCAGAATCGGTCAGGCGGCGCACAATCTCCGGTTTCAGGATCAGGCGATCCACAATGATCTCTATATTGTGCTTTTTGTTCTTTTCAAGCTTGATCTCTTCTCCGAGATCATAGACAATGCCGTCAATGCGGGCGCGCACATAGCCGGATTTCTTTGCATCCTCCAGAACCTTGACATGCTCGCCCTTCTTTCCGCGGATCACCGGGGACAGAAGCTGCAGCCTTGTACCCTGGGGCAGCGCCATGATGCGGTCTACGATCTGGTCGATGGACTGCTGGCGGATCTCCCTGCCGCACTTCGGGCAGTGCGGAACACCGACGCGCGCCCAGAGAAGACGCATGTAGTCGTAGATTTCCGTGACGGTGCCGACCGTGGAACGCGGGTTTTTCGAGGTGGTTTTCTGGTCTATGGAGATGGCCGGAGAGAGCCCCTCGATATAATCCACGTCCGGCTTGTCCATCTGACCGAGAAACATCCGGGCATAGGAGCTCAGACTCTCCACATAGCGGCGCTGACCCTCGGCATAAATCGTGTCGAAGGCGAGGCTGGATTTCCCGCTGCCGGAGAGTCCCGTGATGACCACGAGCTTATCGCGCGGGATCTCCACGTCGATGTTTTTCAGATTGTTTTCGCGGGCGCCTTTAATGAAAATGCTGTTTTGCAGCATGGTATGATTCTCCTAAACGATCAAATCTGCGGTTTTGCCGCGTGTAAGTTTGATGAGCGCATCGGGGGCAAGCTCCACCTGCGCCCCGATTTTCCCGGCGCTGACAGCCATGCTCCGGAGCCCCTCGCAGCTTATATGATAAAAGGTTTCAAACTGCTTCTTCATCCCGACCGGTGAGCAGCCGCCGCGCACATAGCCCGTCAGCGCGTTGATCTCGCTGACATGGATCATGGCGATGGACTTTTCCCCCGCCGCCTTCGCGGCCTTTTTGAGGTCAAGCTCCTCCGCCACCGGGATCACAAACACATAGTTTTTCTTGCTGGCCCCGCGCGTCACCAGGGTTTTGAATACGCATGCGGGATCGAGGCCCGTCAGCCTTGCGACCGTCACCCCGTCCACCGCCTCTTCCCCGTGGGGATAGCTGTGCGCCGTATAGGGGATTTTTTTCTGCTCCAGCACACGCATGACGTTTGTTTTTGTATCTGCCATTTTTAAGCTCCCTTTGGCGTCTGTGATTTCTGTAACTGTTTAATTATAGCGCATTTTCCGTCTGCTTTCAACTATAATCGGATTATTGTTTTTCGAAATTTAAAAAGGAAAACCAGGCTCCTTTCTGAAGCCCGGTTCTGTCATGAATAGCGGTCAGTCCTTCTGAAATTTGGCCATCATGTCTTCTATACTGTTGTCAAGCACCTTCAGCACCTTCTCCGCGGCGATCTCACGCGGAAGCTGCATTCCCTGATCCATCCACTGTGCGATCAGCCCCACGACCATGTGAGAGTAGAATTCCACAATAAATTCAAAATCCTGCCGGTCGATCGAGCGGTTTTCCGCCACGATCTCGGAAAAGCTGCGAATACAGTCGCGCAGCCTGCCGCGGATATATCGCAGCATGTAGAGGCGGCTGTTGGAGTTATAGACATTCAGCGCAAAGGCCGAATTGTCATAGAGGTATTTGAACCAAAGCGTAACGTCCCGCTTCCAGTTGTCATAAACCACCTCTTTCGGGAGATTGGCGTTGGCGTCCTCTTCAAAAACCCACTCCAGCAGATCGTAAACATCGTCAAAATGGTAGTAAAAAGTCTGCCTGCTGACCCCGCAGGACTCCACAAGATCGTTGACCGTGATCTTGTCGATGGGTTTGACTGTCATTGTTTTTTTCAGCGCCTCTGCCAGCGCTTTTTTTGTGGACGACGCCATGGTGATCCTCCCCCGGATTGTCGGTTAAAAACTTGTGCTTATTATAGCACAATGGGTTTTCCAAGGGAATAGGTATCTTTATGTTTTCGTCATTCTGTAAAAACAAATTTTCGCATTGTCTAAATTGTCGTTCTATGCTAAAATAACTAAAAAAGGAGATGAACAGTCATGACGATCCTGTGCTATGATAAATGCTCTACCTGCCGCAAAGCGCTGCAATGGCTCGATGCAAAAGGCGCTGTGTATACGGTCCGCCCGATCAAGGAGGAAAACCCGAGCTATGAAGAGCTTCTGAGCTGGCAGAAGCAGAGCGGTTTGCCCATCAGGCGTTTTTTCAACACCAGCGGCATGCTCTATCGGGAGCTGAATCTTAAGGACAGGCTGTCCGGCATGACGGAGGATGAGCAGCTCCGGCTTCTTGCAAGCGACGGGATGCTCGTCAAGCGTCCGCTGCTGGTGAGTGAAAAGGCTGTGATCCCAGGCTTTAAGGAAAAGGACTGGGAAGCCGTGATAGAAACATGAAAAAGCAGAGGCTGCGCGGCCTCTGCTTTCATGTTTTCCCGTGCGGGGGCAGCTCCCCCGCGGCCAGGTGTTCCTTTTCCATCTGTATGATTGCGGCGCTGATGCTCTTTTCCGCCTTCACCGATTCATTGCCTGTTGTGGATTCCTCCGCAAAGGAGTCAAAGATATCCTGTTTTTCCCGTAAAAGCTCCAGGATACGCTCATCCACCGTGTTGTCGGCGAGCAGCCGGTACACCAGAACCGAACGGTTCTGTCCCATGCGGTAGGCGCGGGAGATCGCCTGCTTCTCGACGGAAGGCTTGATTTGCGGTTCGCAGAAGATGATCACGCTTGCGGCCTGGATATTGAGTCCCGTTCCGCCCGCCTGCACCTGACAGACAAGAACCTTCCCGCTCTCCGCGGCCGTGAATGCATCCACGGTCGCCTGCCGTTTCACAGGCGAAACCTCGCCGGTAATGGGTTCCAGGGCACGTTTTCCGAGAAGCTCACAGACAGCGCTGATCGTATTGCGGAAATAAGAGAACACGATGACCTTTCGCCCGTCCTCCGCCGCCTCCTGACACAGCTCCAGAAGGCGCCCGGCCTTGGCGGATTTTTTCAGTTCCCCCACATCCCAGGAGACCTGGCGCATGGCCATGAAATTCTCTGCCGCAACGGAGAGCAGATACTGCTTCCATTCCTCCGGGCCGAGCTCGCACCATTCTTCTTTTTCGATGAGCTCGGGCAGCTCCTGCAGCACATCCTCCCTTGTACGCCGCAGATAGACCGGGGCCAGCTTCTCCCGAAACTGGGGCGCGGAGGAGATATATTTCATCTCCCCGATCTCCCCGGCGATATCCGCGCGAAGGCAGGAGACGAGAAAGCACATTTCGTCCACGCGGTTTTCCAGCGGCGTACCCGTCATGAAGAGGATACGCTCCGCCTTGCGGCGCAGAAGCAGCAGGGCCTGCGTTCTCCTTGCCGCGGGATTTTTTGCATAGTGCGCTTCGTCCGCCACCAGCATGGCGAAGCGGAATTCCTCCGAAACGGCAAAACGGCTGATGGATTCGTAAGTTGTGACCGCGACGCCGCCGGTCTCCATCCAGCGCCGCACAGCCGCTTGATCTCCGCCGCGAACGGCTGTCACGCCAAGCTCGCTGAACGCTTTGATTTCGCGCGTCCAGTTGACCAGAACGCTTGCCGGGCAGACCACCATAAAGTGTGTCGCCCCCAGCGCATGCAGCGAAACCATGGCGGCAATGGCCTGCACGGTTTTTCCGAGGCCCATCTCATCGCCGAGAAGCACCTTGCCCTGACGCAGGATATATCGTACGCCGAATTCCTGATAGCCGCGCAGAGTGGCATGGAGCTTTTCCGTATAGATCGGCTCCATTTCCACGGCGCGCACCAGTTCCTCCGGAAGACCGCTGTAGCTGTTGTCGATCCTGGTGCTGAGGGCGCGGGCAAAGCGGTCAAGCTCTGCATAATAGGCGGCGCTGTTTTGCCGGAAATCCTCCCAAATCTGCGCTTCCTCCGGGAGCTTCTGCGCGTCATAGTCTTCGATCATCGCGCGGACACGCTCGCCGTATTCACCCGCCAGCAGCCCATAGAGGTACAGGGCGGCGTCAACGGCGCGCTCCTTCTTTTCCGCCGAAAGGAACAGCCATCCGAAGCTGCCCGCGGCAGGCTTTGCTTCCTGACAGGCGGCTTCTATGGCGTCATGATAATCACCGTAAAGTTTCTGCGCTTCCTGGATGGAAGCGCCTGTCTGCATCGCGGCTTTCGCTGTGAGCAGCAGCTTCGCGGCGTCTTCATTTTTGTCGTCCAGACTTACGCGCAGCTTAAGCCCCGTCTCTGCTTCGCGCCGGATCCGACCCGCCATGGTATAGATGAGCCATGCCGCTTCATCTCCGATGCCCTTTACCGCGTTGATCTGATCCGCCGTGAGGGAGCAGAGCTGTTCCATATTTTCGATCCCGGCGGCACGGAGGGCCGCGACGCGGATGCCGAGCTTTTCCCGGTTGATGTTCTCCACATCCATGCCGCGCAGGATATCGGAAAGCTCCTTTTTGCCGAGGCCTTCCATGGCCTCGGCTGCGGCTGCCTGCTGCCGCTGCTGCTGGGAGGCGATCTCCGCCACATCCGCATCGAACTGCTCGATCAGCGTCAGGATATCCCGGATCTGCTTTCTGTCCCGCTTGACTGCCATCTGTCTCTCCTTATAAAAAAGCCGCAGATCTGCGGCTTTTCTCTTCTTATCTGTTATTCGACTGCCAGAACGCGCAGCTGCTCCACGCCGGAAATTTCACCGAGGGCGGCCACAAAGCTCTCCATACTGCCGTCCACCTCGCTCACATCAAGAGAGATGGTCACGCTGGCCTTATCGCGGATCGGCAGGCTCTGGGTAATGGTCAGCACATTGGCCCGGGCTTCGGAGATGCGGCTGAGCAGCGCGCTCAGAATCCCCTGCTCATGATTGAGCATCATGGAGAGTACCGCCTTGCGACCCCCGGAGATTTCCGTCGGCTCCAGGATAAAGTCCTTATACTTGTAATATGTGCTGCGAGAAATCCCGACCTGACGCACGGCCTGGCTCACATCCTTGATCTTGCCGTCCTCCAGCAGCCGCCGCGCTTCGATTACCTTCTCATAGTATTCGGGCAGAATGCTTTTATGAATGATGAGATACTGGTCAAGCATATCCTTCCCTCCTTCGTTTCTGTCATGTTGCTCCTATCATAAACCGTCCGCGAGAAAAAGACAAGTGTGTTTTATTACAGACTTCTGTTCACACTTGCCGGGATCTTTATTACACTTTTCAAGTTTATGTATCATTTGCGCCATACAGTCGAATTTTTGTTGAAATTATGTCATTTGTATGATAGTCTTAATATAAGCAAGGTTATGTCTGAACATACATTGTTTATTTATTGTTTATTTACCGAAAGGAGATGTCCTATGGCAAGAGAGATTTTATTTGACCTGGGTAAAATGATCACGGATCGCCTTCCGTACAAGTTCGGCATAAAGAGACTGACCGAGAATGATCCCGAATACATCATTCTCGACCGCGCATGTTCCAGCGATGAGATTGCGGAGGTCATGCTGAAGATGGGCGTGAGAAAGCCGAAGACCACGGCTGAGATCGCAAAGCTCACCGGCAAAACCGAGGATCGTATCGTGGATCTGCTGACGGATGCGGCCAAACACGGTATCGTCGAATACAACTGGGAAAACCCGCAGCATGAGAAGCAGTGGTTTGTCCAGCTCTTTGTCCCCGGCATTGCGGAGATGACCAACATGGTTCTCTGGCAGGTGGAGAAATACCCGGAGCTTGCGGACGCCTTTGACAAGATGACCTTTCTGCCACTGGAGGGCAAGACCCATCTCATTCCTCCCGGCGGCGACGGCATCGGCATGCATGTCATCCCCGTGGAAAGCGCCATCCCCGCCAAGAGCGTTTCCGCCTCCATCGAGCATATTTCTCACTGGCTGGACAAGTACGACGGAAAGCTCTCCGTCGGCTACTGCTCCTGCCGCAACGCCCGCCGTCTCTATGGCGAGGGCTCCGGCGAGATCCAGGACGACTGCTGCATCGGCCTCGGCGACTTTGCCACCTATCTGATCGAAACCGGCAAGGGCCGCCCCATCACGAAGGAAGAGGCCCTGGCTATCTGCAAGCGCGCCGAAGAGAACGGCTATGTCCATCAGACCACCAACATCGACGGCTCGGACAAGATCTTTGGTCTCTGCAACTGCGATGTGGGCGTCTGCTTTGCCCTTCGCACCAGCCAGTACTTCAACACCCCGAACCTCTCCGCCTCCGCATACCGCGCCCATGTGGACAAGGACAACTGCGTGGCCTGCGGCAAGTGTGTCGAGGTATGTCCCGCCGGCGCCGTCAAGCTGGGCCAGAAGCTCTGCACCAAGAACGGCGAGGTTCAGTACCCCAAGCAGGAGCTGCCCTCCGGCCTCAAGTGGGGTCAGGACAAGTGGAACCCCAACTATGTGGTGGACAACCGCAAGAACTGCCACGAGTCCGGCACCGCCCCCTGCAAGAGCGCCTGCCCCGCGCACATTGCCATTCAGGGCTACATCAAGCTCGCCAAAGAGGGCCGCTATCTCGACGCCCTCAAGCTCATCAAGCAGGATAACCCCTTCCCCTCCGTCTGCGGCTATGTCTGCAACCGCCGCTGCGAGGACGCCTGCACCCGCGGCAAGCTCGACAAGGCCGTCGCCATTGACGAAATCAAAAAGTTCATTGCCGAGCAGGATCTCAAGAGCGACGCTCCCTATATCCCCGAGCCTCTCTACCGCCGCCCCATCGACAAGCCCTATGAAGAGAAGGTCGCCATCATCGGCGCCGGCCCCGCAGGTCTTAGCTGTGCCTACTACCTCGCCCGCATGGGTTATCTGAACGTCACGGTCTTTGACCGCAACAAGGAGCCGGGCGGCATGCTCGTCATGGGTATTCCCAGCTACCGTCTCGACCGCAGTGCCCTCAAGGGTGAGATCGCCGTTCTTGAGAAGATGGGCGTACACTTCCAGATGAGTACCGAGGTCGGCAAGGACGTCACCATTGAAGAGCTTCGTCAGCAGGGCTACAAGGGCTTCTATGTCGCCATCGGCGCGCAGAAGAGCTCCAAGCTCAATATCCCCGGCGAAGAGCTTATCGGCGTATACGGCGGCGTTGACTTCCTGCGCGAGGTCAATCTCGGCAGCAAGCCTGCGATCGGCAAGAAGGTCGCCGTCATCGGCGGCGGCAACGTGGCCATGGACGTGTGCCGCACGGCAGTCCGCCTCGGCGCGGAGACCTATGTGGTCTACCGCCGCAGCGAGGCCGAGATGCCCGCTGACAAGGAAGAGATCGCCGAAGCCAAGGCCGAAGGCGTGAAGTTCTGCTTCCTCAACGCCCCCGCCGAGATTCTCGGGAACGACGGCAGGGTCTGCGGCCTCAAGGTCGAGATCATGGAGCTGGGCGAGCCCGACGAGAAGGGCAAGCGCGCCCCCGTCGGCACCGGCAGGTTTGAGACGATCGAGGTTGACGCTGTCCTCTCCGCTGTCGGTCAGACGATCGACTGGGGCGGGCTGGACGTCGGCGCGCTCAAGACCGGCAAGAAGGGCAACGCCCTTGCCGACGCCGTCACCTACCAGACCGAGCAGAAGGATATCTTCGTCGGCGGCGACGTTTATACCGGTCCGAAGTTCGCCATCGACGCCATTGCCGCAGGCCGTGAGGGCGCCGAGTCTCTGCACCGCTTTGTTCAGGACGGCCAGAGCCTTACGCGCGGCCGCAACCTGCGTGAGTTCTATGAGCTCAACAAGGACGAGGTCGTCATCGGCGTGGACAGCTTCGACCGTCCCGCCCGTCAGGCGATCCTCCACGATCCCGCCAAGGCCAGAAGCTTTGAGCATGACCGCCTCACCTTTACCGAGGAACAGATCAAGGCCGAGACCAGCCGCTGCCTCGGCTGCGGCGTGACGATCATTGACCGCAACCGCTGCATCGGCTGCGGCCTGTGCACCACCCGCTGCATGTTTGACGCTATCCACCTTCAGCGCGACGTGCCCGAGGCCTCCAACCTCGTGCGCTGCGAGGATAAGGTCGGCCCGATGCTCAAGCACGCGGCGAAACAGGCGATCCGCATTGTGCGCAAGGGATAAGTATGCACGAACTGAGTACAATATATTACGTCATCGAAACCGTGGAAAAGCTGATGGTGGAAAACGATCTCAAGAAGGTCGGCTCCATCACGCTGGAGGTCGGCGAGGTCAGCGGCATCATTCCCAGCTATCTGACCGAATTCTGGGAATGGGCCCGCGCCAAGACCGAGCATTTCCAGGATACCGAGCTCAAGATCGAAGAGCTTAAGGCCGTCACCTTCTGCCAGGACTGCAAGCGTACCTATCCCACGATGACGTACGGCAAGGAATGCCCCTATTGCCACAGCCCCAACACTTTTCTTGTGACAGGCAACGAATACAACATCAAGGAGATCGAGGCCATGTAGCCCCGATCTCCCGAAAATCAGAATCCCCGCGGCGTCTGCCGCGGGGATCCTTCGTCTATATTCTTTTGTGTGAAATCGAATTCATGCCGCGCAAAGCGCGCATCCACGCTTGACAATCAGAGCGTGCAGACGGGGAGCGTCCAATAGTAGTAAGCAAAATCCTTATCCGCAAGCAGATTGGGGAATTCATTGGAACACTCGGGCTCGAAAACATTTACGCTGGTGTTATACATGTTTTCTGTCGCCTCCTTTCCTTGAGTTCGTCGGGGATTATAGTCTTTTTCTCCCGAAGATGCAAGAAGCGATTTGACCAAAGTTTTGTGCGTTATATCCAAGTTATTATCTTCATTTTTGTGCAGCTTGCTCAGGATTTTGACTATTATTCGGCTTTACTCAACGTTTCGTGAATAATTTTCATTCCTGTTTTATCCTTGCGTCAGCGCCCGGCAGTTCTCCCGTGAGCTTGAAAAACGGGTTTGTTCCATGCTATACTGTCGGCAGCCAAACAGGAGGTTTTGACATGAACATCTGTATTTTCGGCGCGTCCTCCGACAGGATTGATCCAGCGTATTTTGAAGCGGCCGAGCAGCTCGGCGCGCTGATTGCCCGCGGCGGACACCGCCTGGTCTTCGGCGGCGGGAAAGAGGGGCTGATGGGCGCCTGCGCCCGCGGCCTGCTGCGCGAGGGCGGAAAAGCGCTCGGCATCGCGCCCCGCTTTTTTGACGAGCCGGGTATTCTGATGAAAGAGGAGTGCGACTTTCTTTTTACCGATACCATGTCCGAGCGCAAAAAACTTATGGAGGATCGTGCCGACGCTTTCATCGCCCTTCCCGGCGGGATCGGCACCTATGAGGAATTCTTTGAGGCGCTGACGCTCAAACAGCTCGGGCGGCATAACAAGCCCATGGCTTTGCTCAACACTCTCGGTTTTTATGATGCGTTTGAATTGCTCCTTCAAAACACAGCGGAAAGACGCTTTATGCGGGAGGACGTACTCTCCCTCTATGCGCTGTGCACCGATCCGCCTGCCGCAATGGAGCATGTGACACGGACGCCGGAAAACGCCGGCGCCCCGCGATCCCTTGTTTCTTACAGCAGATGAATGATCCGTTTCCTCTTTTTCTCAGGAAAATGAGGATTTTTCATTTCCGGCTATTGAATTAGACCTGGTTTTTTGTTAATATAAATCATTAATAAAAAATGAAAAGTAGAAGTGAACATGAAGAATAAGGATTGGATCATTCCCTTTGCAAGACCTGAGATCCCGCGAAGTCTTGCAGAGGCTGGCTTTTCGCCGCTTTTATGCCAGGTGCTGGCGCTTCGCGGGATAGACAGCGCGCAAAAAGCGCATGAACTGCTCTATGGGGGGCGTGAGACGCTCCACGATCCCCTGCTCATGATGGGGATGTCGGGTGCGCGCGACAGGGTGCTGCAGGCCATCAGCCGTCGTGAGACTGTCGCGGTCTACGGCGACTATGACGTGGACGGCATTACCTCGACCTGTATGCTGACGGACTGGCTGCGCGGCAAGGGTCTCACCTGTTATTACTACATCCCCGACCGCAACGAGGAGGGCTACGGTCTCAACTGCGGCGCGCTCGATGCGCTCAAGGCGCGGGGCGTAAAACTTGTCATCACGGTCGACTGCGGCATCACCGCCGTGGAGGAGGCCGACTACGCCCGCGAGATCGGCGTGGACATGGTGATCACCGACCACCATGAGTGCCGGCCTGACGCGCTGCCGAACGCAGTCGCGCTCATCGACTGCAAGCGTGAGGGGGACGCCTACCCCAACAAGAATCTCGCCGGCGTCGGCGTCGCGCTCAAGCTGATCTGCGCCTGCGAGGGGGAGAGCGACTCGGTACTCGCCCGCTATGCGGATCTTGTCGCCATCGGCACGGTGGCGGACGTCATGCCGCTGACGGATGAAAACCGCTATCTTGTGCGCCTTGGGCTTGAGCAGATCGCCCGCAGCCCGAGACCCGGCATCGCCGCCATGCTGCGCGAATCCTCCATGGATCCCACAAAGCTCAACGCCTCTTCCATCGGCTTCAGCCTTGCGCCGCGTCTGAATGCCGCAGGCCGTCTCGGCCGCGCCTCCATCGCCGCAAAGCTCATCCTGACGCAGGATGAGGGCAGCGCAGCCGCCCTTGCGCGCGAGCTGTGCGAACTCAACCGCAAGCGGCAGAGCATTGAAAACGATATCTGGAAGGAAGCCAATGCGCAGCTCGCCGGGCATATCCCCGACGGCCCCATCGTGCTTGCCAGCGAGAGCTGGCACCAGGGCGTGATCGGGATTGCCGCTTCGCGCCTTGCCGAACAGTATTCCCTGCCGGCGATCATCGTCTGCCTCAACGGCGATGTGGGCAAAGGCTCCTGCCGCAGCTACGGCGGCTTTAACCTGTTTGAGGCGCTCTCCGCCTGCTCGGATCAGCTGATCGGCTTCGGCGGGCACGCCCTTGCCGCGGGTCTGAACGTGCGGCGCGATAAACTGGAGGATTTCCGGAAAGCGCTGCGGGCCTATTATTTTGAAAACAAACCGGAGGCAAAGCCGGAGGTGCAGTGTGACTTGCTGATCACCGACCCTTCCCTGCTCTCGCTTGAAAACGTCAGGTCCCTCGATCTGCTTGAGCCGTACGGAAACGCCAATCCCAAGCCGGTCATGTGCGTCAGCGGCGTGAGGCTTGAGTCGCTCAGCGAGGTCGGCGGCGGTAAACACACCCGCTTTCGCATTCGCCTGGGCAATGCGCACTTTGAATGCATTTTCTTCTCTCACAGCGCGGCTTTGACCGGCGTACATGAGGGAGAGCTGATCGATATGGCGTTTACGCCGCAGATCAACGATTACCGCGGCAATGTGACCGTGCAGCTTGTCGCCTCCGCTCTGCGGCCGCATGACCCCGGCGCGCTGTGCGATCAGATCCTGCGCGGGCAGGGCTCGTGCAACTGGGCCGCCTCCGCCTATTGTCCCGAGCGCGCCGATTTTGTACGGATCTGGCGCGGCATGGGCGCAGATTATACCGTTGGAGACAACACCTGCGACGTCATTGCCCAATGTCCGCGGGATATGGAACCGGAAAAATATTGCCTTTGCCTGATGGTTCTGCGGGAAGCAGGCCTGTTATCCGGCGGAGAGTCCGGGGTTTTTCATGCACGGCAGGCAAAGATTTCCGGAAAAGCCGATCTTGAAGCCACGCAGCTTATCCGCAGTCTGCGCAGCTTTCTGTAATATGGGAGAACGAATACATGGATTCGCAGGAACGAAAAAACACCGTACTGGACCCTGACGTATTGTTTGAGGACTTAGTCAGGAAAATCAAGGGAAACGCCCCCAATATGGATCTCGGGCGCATCCGGGCCGCCTATGCCATGGCAAAGATGGCCCACTCGGGTCAGAAGCGCAAGGACGGCTCCCCCTATGTGACGCACTGCATCGCCGCCGCCGATATCAGCGTGGATATCGGTCTGGACGAGGACTCCATCATTGCAGCGCTGCTGCATGACGTCATTGAGGACACGAGTCTCACCCATGACGATATCGCCCGCCAGTTTGGGAACGCCGTCGCCGATATCGTGGAAGGCGTCACAAAGCTCACGAGGGTGCAGTATACCAGCAAAGAGGATGAGCAGGCCGAGAACCTGCGCAAGATGCTGCTGGCCATGTCCAAGGATATCCGCGTCATCCTCATCAAAATTGCCGACCGCCTGCACAATATGCGCACCATGGCCTATCAGACGCCCGAGAAGCAGAAATCCAAGTCCCTGGAAACGATGGAAATCTACGCCCCCATCGCCCACCGCCTCGGTATGCAGCGGGCCAAGTGGGAGCTGGAGGATCTGTCGCTGCAGTACCTGGATCCCGAGGGCTACAAGGAGATCACCGACAACCTGACCCGCCGCATGCCGGAGTTGGAGCGCTTCATGGACAACATGAAGGAAAAGATCCAGACCCGTCTGGTGGCGGAGGGGGTGCAGAGCACCATCTACTGCCGCATCAAGCACGTCTATTCCATCTATCGCAAGATGTACGCGCAGAAGCTGGATATGAACGGCATCTTTGACCTGTGCGCCTTCCGCGTGATCGTCGATTCCATCCCCGACTGCTATAACGTGCTCGGCATCATCCACGACATGTTTAAGCCCGTGCCCGGGCGCTTCAAGGACTATATCTCCACCCCGAAGCCCAACATGTACCAGAGTGTGCACACCACGGTCATCGGCTCGGAGGGTATCCCCTTCGAGGTGCAGATCCGCACCTGGGAGATGCACTATACCGCCGAGTACGGCGTCGCGGCACATTGGAAATACAAGATGGGCTCAAGCGCGAACACGGTGCTGCGCGACGGGGACGAGAACACCTTCGCCTGGATCCGCAGGCTTCTGGAGAGCCAGCAGGAGTCGGACGCCTCCGACTTCTTCTATAACATGAAGGTGGATATGTTCGCCGACGAGGTCTTTGTCTTCTCCCCCAAGGGCGACGTCATCAACCTCCCCGCCGGCGCGACGCCCATCGACTTTGCCTACAACATCCACTCCGATATCGGCAACCACATGGTCGGCGCCAAGGTCAACGGACGCATCGTCACCTATGATTACGTCCTGCAAAACGGCGACATCGTGGAGATCCGCACCTCCAAGAGCGCACCCGGCCCCAGCCGCGACTGGCTGAACACCGCCAAGAGCAACTCCGCCCGCACCAAAATCAAGCAGTGGTTCAAAAAGGAGCGGCGCGAGGAGAACATCATCCGCGGCCGCGCCATGCTGGAGGATGAGCTGCGGCACAACGGCCTCACGCTCGACGATGTGACCGACGACATGATCTGCGCCCCCATTCTCAAGCGCTTCTCCTTCAACTGCATGGACGACATGTATGCCGCCATCGGCTATGGCGGACTCACCGCGACGCGGGCCTCCAACCGGCTGCGCGACGAGCTCAGGAATCAGGAGCCGAAGCGCAAGACCGTTCTCGACAAGGTATCGGAGGCTGCCGAGCGCCGCGAGACGCACGCCCCGAAAAAAGAGGGCAAGGCTGTCCACGGCATTCTGGTGGAGGGGCTTTCCAACTGTCTGGTCAAATTCTCCCGCTGCTGCACCCCCGTGCCCGGCGACGATATCATGGGCTTTATCACCCGCGGACAGGGCGTGTCTATCCATCGGCGGGACTGCACCAACTGCCAGCAGCTTCTGAGCCAGCCGGAGAACAAGGGGCGCTGGGTGCAGGTCTCCTGGGCGGGCAGGATCTCCGAGAGCTATCTGACCACCATCATGATCTCCGCCAAGGACCGCAACGGCATGGTCATGGATGTGGCGACGGTGCTCAACTCCGTCAATGCCAAGGTGCACTCCCTCAGCGCCCGCACCACCGGCCTCAACTTCGGCGTCGTCTCCGTCACCCTGGAGGTCAAGGACGCCGCCGAACTCAAATATATCATCGGCCGCCTCAATTCCATTCCGGGCGTCATCAACATCACCCGCAACGGCATGTGACGGTATGAAAGGACAAGCAAATGAGAGCTGTTGTTACACGCGTCCGCTCCGCCTCTGTGGAAATTGAGGGGAAAATCGCCGGCCGGATCGGCGTCGGCTTTCTCGTGCTGCTCGGTGTGCACGAAGAGGACACCGAGAAGGAAGCGCTGAAAATTGCGGACAAGATCTGCGGTCTGCGCGTCTTTGAGGATGAAAACGGAAAGATGAACGTAAACCCCGCGGACGCCGGGGCGGAGCTTCTGATCATCAGCCAGTTCACGCTCTTTGCCGACTGCAAGTCCCGCCGTCCCGGTTTTTCCCATGCCGCCCGGCCCGACACCGCCATTCCCCTTTATGAGCTGGTGATCGACGAGTGCCGCAAGCGCGGATTTCATGTGGAGACCGGCGTCTTTGCCGCCGATATGCAGGTCGCCTCCGTCAATGACGGGCCTGTGACCATTCTTCTGGATACAAAGGAGCTATAATCCATGCTGATCAAAACCATCCCTGTGGGACAGCTTGAGACCAACTGCTATGTCGTCATCAACGAGCAGTCCCTTGAATGCGTCGTCATCGATCCGGGCGACGAATCCAATACCATTCTGGATTACATGGAGTCCAACCATCTCGTCTGCCGCGCCATCATGCTGACTCACGGGCACTATGACCATGTGGGCGCTGTGGATACTATTGCCGAGGAGACGGGCGCCGTCGTTTATATGAACGAGCGGGACGATTACCGTCACGCGGTCGACAGTCACCTTCCCTACTCGCTCAAGGAAAACGGCAGAAGCTACGACGACGGCGACGTGGTGGAGGCTGCCGGTCTGCGCTTCGATGTGATCGCCACGCCCGGCCACACCCCCGGCGGCGTGACGCTCCGCTGTGAGGACGCCCTCTTCACCGGGGACACGCTCTTCAAGGGAAGCTGCGGCCGCACGGATCTGCCCGGCGGCGATATGCAGCAGGAGCTAAACTCCCTGCGGAAGATCTGTTCCCTTCCCGGCGACTACGAGGTCTATCCCGGCCATATGGATCCCAGCACGCTTGAGCGCGAGCGGGAGTTCAACTACTACTGCCGCGCCGCCATGCGTTCCTGATATGAGATAAAGGAGGTCATCTTCCCATGTGTTTTCTTTCCAAGCTATTTAAGAAAAACGCCGAAGCGTCCAAACCGGTCAAAGCCCCTTCCGCTCCCGTCAAGCAGGTTCCGACGCAGAAAACCGGAAACAAGCTTTCCGATATGCGCCATCTGGCGTCTACCGGGGATCCGAAGCTGAAGGGCCGTCATCATACCGGTTCCTTCTGATATAACGAGAATAAGGGCACGTTGCAAAATAGCGCTGCATAACAAAAGCACCAGTTAGGTCCAGAAAGGACTTGGCTGGTGCTTCTGTTTGCGTTAAAGTTGTAGGTGTGAAAAAACAATCAGTAACGCTGGAACAGTGTACCTTAGTTGAGCGGAATGGTCAACTGGTATTTACACTGAACAGCGAAATAATGTTGCCGGAAGATGCACCCGTTCGGCTGACCAACGCCCAGCTTGAGGAACTGGACTACAGGAAACTGTATGCAGCGTATTCGTCCAGAGGACGGAAATCGGTCACCGATCCGCGAGTGCTGTTCAAGATTCTGGTATACGGATACCAATGCGGTATCTACACGACGAGGAAACTGGAAGAAGCCTGCCGTTACCGGATAGATTTCAAGTGGCTGCTGTGGGACGAGCCGGTGCCGGATCACAGCACGATCTCACGGTTTCGGACAGGACGGTGCACAAAAGCGGTGGAGGATCTGTTTTACCAGTATGTGCGGTATCTGGAGGAGCAGGGAGAAACGGATCACGAGACAGTGTTCATTGACGGGACGAAACTGGAGAGCCGTGCGGGACGGTATACCTTTGTCTGGCGGAAAAGCGTGGAGAAGCAGCTTGCCAAAGTGAAGGAGAGGGTGCTCTCTACAGTTTCGATCACAAGTCTGGAAGCGCTGGAGCAGCACCTCGCAGAGAGGGCAGCGGAGATCACATTTGTCCATGGCCCCGGTCACAGAAAGAGCGACGCCCAGAAGGAGTGGGAGACACTGGACGAACTGCGCCGGAGATGGCAGGATTATGAAGAAAAGCTCGCTGTTATGGGCACAGACCGCAACAGCTATTCCAAGACAGACCCGGACGCCACTTTTATGCGGATGAAGGAAGACCATATGCGAAACGGGCAGTTAAAGCCCGGGTACAATGTCCAGATAGGGGTCAACAGTGAATATATCACCGGTATTGAGGTTTTCTCCAACCGAACAGACTACGGTACCATGGTCCCGTTTATGAAAACGATGCAGCAGAAGCAGGGGAAGAAGTACAAGTCCGCAACCGCAGACGCAGGGTATGAGCGTTTCAACAATTATCTGTATCTTGAGGCCAACGGGCAGCTAAGCTTCATAAAGCCTGCAAACTATGAGCAGCAGAAGAGCAGCAGCTTCAAGAAACAGATCGGCCGAATAGATAATATGTCCTATGACGCCGAAGAAGACAGTTATACCTGCGCGCAAGGACGAAAGCTGAGCCTGCGCCGGGAGTGCACAGAACTTCAACGCGGGAGATATGTTACGATGGCATGGTACCGCTGTGAAAGTTGCTCTGGCTGTCCGGTTCGAGAAAAATGCTGCCAGGCGAAAAATGCTGACCAGGCCAAAGAGCTGCGGGTAAACAAGACGTTTCAGGAGTTGAGGAGAGCTTCTCTTGAGAACATCACGACAGAGTACGGAATCTATCTGCGTCAATGCCGTTCGATCCAGGTGGAGGGCGCCTTCGGACTGATTAAGAACGACTTTGGTTTCCGCCGTTTCCTCACGCGGGGAAGGAAGAACGTAAGGACAGAGCTATTCTTCCTTGCGCTTGCTTTTGACCTGAAAAAGCTCTGGATGAAACGCGACAAAGGGCGATTGCAAACACATTTATCCGAGATCTCGGCTGCGTAACGAATAATTGAATCCCTTTTCAACATTTGGTGCCAGTCCATGGGCTGGGGCTGGCTTTACTATGCAAAAACCGAGAGATTTGTGGCCGCATTTTCCACAGATTCTCGGTTCCTTTTGCCCTTTAGAGCAGAAAGAGGGACCGCTGCAAAATCTTCATTTTGCAACGGCCCCCCTTTTTTGACCGTGGGATCAGCGGTCATTTCTTTCCGCTGTGTTCCTTCTGATCATGTTCTTTCTTCGCTTTCTCCAGGGAATAGACCCCGTTCAGGCGGATGGTCTTGCCGCATTTTTCGCAGAAAAAGCTGCTGACATACTTCGGGCGGATCACACCGCCGCTCACCTGATCAAGCTGACTGTCATTCAGTTTTTCCGTTTCCATCTTTGTTTCCATATCCGTTCCTTTCTTGTCGGATCACAGCTCCACCTTGGGCAGGCCCGCGAAGCCGCGCGCCAGATCCTCATCCGTGGGGATATAGTCCGTCATTTCGCCGTCGTTGAATTTCTGATAGGCCATCAGGTCGAAGTAGCCGGTGCCGGTGAGGCCGAAGAAGATGTTCTTCTCCTCCCCCGTCTCCCTGCAGCGCTTCGCCTCGTCGATCGTCGCCTTGATGGCGTGGCTGCTCTCCGGCGCGGGCAGGATGCCCTCAGACCGGGCAAAGAGCTCCGCCGCCTCGAAGACCGAGGTCTGCTCCACCGCGCGGGCCTCCATATACCCGTCGTGATAGAGCTGGCTGAGCACGCTGGACATGCCGTGAAAACGCAGTCCGCCCGCGTGGTTTGCCGAGGGGATAAAGCCGCTTCCCAGAGTATACATCTTGGCCAGGGGGCAGATCTTGCCGGTATCACAGAAATCATAGGCGAATCTGCCGCGGGTAAAGCTTGGGCAGGAGGCCGGCTCCACCGCGATAAAGCGGTAATCCGCCTCTCCCCGCAGCTTTTCGCCCATAAAGGGCGCGATCAGGCCGCCGAGGTTAGAGCCGCCGCCGGCGCAGCCGATGATCACGTCAGGCTTGACGCCGATCTTGTCGAAGGCCGCCTTGGCCTCCAGGCCGATGATGCTCTGATGCAGGAGAACCTGGTTGAGTACGCTGCCGAGGACGTAGCGGTAGCCCGGATTCTGTGTTGCGACCTCGACCGCCTCGGAGATCGCGCAGCCGAGGGAGCCGGTGGTGCCGGGATGCTCGGCCAGGATCTTTCTGCCGACGGCCGTCTCCATGGACGGAGAGGGCGTCACACTCGCGCCGTAGGTACGCATGACCTCCCGGCGGAAAGGCTTCTGCTCATAGCTCACCTTTACCATAAAGACCTTGCAGTCAAGGCCCAGATAGGCGCAGGCCATGGACAGCGCCGTTCCCCACTGTCCGGCGCCGGTCTCGGTCGTGACGCCCTTCAGCCCCTGGTGCTTGGCATAATAGGCCTGGGCAATGGCGGAGTTGAGCTTGTGGCTGCCGGAGGTATTATTGCCCTCAAATTTATAGTAGATCTTCGCCGGGGTGTCCAGAACTTTCTCCAGGCAATAGGCCCGTACCAGCGGCGAGGGACGATACATTTTATAAAAGTCCACGATGTCCTGCGGGATGGGGATATAGGCCGTATCGTTGTCCAGCTCCTGCTTCACCAGCTCTTCGCAGAAGATGGGAGTCAGCTCCTCAAACGTGAGCGGCTTCAAGGTCTCGGGATTCAGCAGGGGCGCGGGCTTCGTCTTCATGTCGGCCCGCAGATTATACCAGGCCTTCGGAATCTCATTTTCATCCAGATAAGTTTTATAGGGGATCGTGTTTTCAGCCATGGGGATCACTCCTTTTCTGATTGATCTAAAGCATGCTTCGGACAGCGGCATGCTATCCGAAGCCGCGGCTTGAATCACCTTTTGCGAATGGAATCAAGCGCGACAGGAAAAGTAAAATAGGTATCGGGGTACGGCTCATCCTGCAGCGTGAAATGCCACCATTCGCAGTCGATACCCGTAAAGCCGTTTCGGAGCATGATGTTTTGCAGAAACATGCGGTTATCGTACTGTTCCTCCGTGATCCCGCGATAATCCGGGTGAGAGACCGCACTGAAAAGGTCGAACGGGCCGCCCATGTCCAGTTCCTTGCCGGTGCGCATATCCAGCAGCGTCAGATCCACCGTGCTGCCGCGGCTGTGACTGGACTGCTTGGCAATATACCCATCTTTAAACAGCGCCTGCTTTTCCAGATCCGGGTAGAAATACGGCTTCATGCGCACATCCTCATCCTCAATGCCCCAGAGGATAAAGTGCTTGACCGCTGTCACGGGCCGATACGCGTCATAGATTTTCAGGCGATAGCCCTTGACCATCAGCTCGTTGCTGACCGTTTTCAGCGCGCGGGCCGCTTCCCTTGTCAGCAGTGCAATCGGCTCTTCATATCCGTCTATCCGATCACCGACAAAATTGTACGTGGAAAAATATCGAATCTCCTGTACGATCTGCGGAACGTAATCCGACAGAAGGACAAAGCCGGATGCATCCAGGACATCCTTTCTCAAAATGCGCACGCGCCTTTCCTTGCTTGCACCATGTTTGCAGCAAGCTGATTATACCATACATGTCGAGCGATTCAAAGCTTTTTCTTTTCCGGGCCCGTCCCCGTTTACCGGATCTTTCGGAAAAGTCCACCGTTACGGCGTATTTTTCATTGACACGGCAGAGCCTTTCCATTAGAATACAAGCATTCATCGAACCTGTACCTTCCTTACATCCACTCCCGAAAGGAACAGCCCATGCAAGAGAGTATGAACACCTATATCCTCAGTCATTTTGACGACGCCCTCAGCCGGAAGTATATCCAGGTCTATTATCAGCCTGTGATCCGTACCATCTCCGGCCAGCTATGCAGCTTTGAAGCGCTCGCCCGCTGGCAGGATCCCGCGCGGGGACTGCTGCGTCCCGATCAGTTCATCCCGGTTCTGGAGTGCGAGAAGCGCATCCACGAGCTGGATGGCTATATTATCTACGAAGTCTGTCGGCAGATCCGCCAGACCATTGACAGCGGCGCTACGCCGATCCCGGTTTCCATCAATCTCTCGCGTATGGATTTTACCTATTGCGATATCTATGAGATCGTGGAGCAGAGCGTCAGCGCGTTTCAGATTCCTCACGATTACCTGTACATTGAGATTACCGAAAGCGTTCTTGCCGAAGAAGAGACGCTGATGCACGAGATCGTCGACCGTTTTCAGGCCGCCGGCTTCCAGGTGTGGATGGACGATTTCGGCAGCGGCTATTCCTCGCTGAACATGCTCAAGGACTACAGCTTTAATGAGCTCAAGCTGGATATCCGCTTTCTCAGTTCCTTCAACCAGCGCTCGCGGCGTATCCTGACCTCCGTGATCCAGATGGCCAAGGAGCTCGGCATCCACACCCTGGCCGAAGGCGTGGAGACGGAAGAGCAGTTTCAGTATCTGCGTAACATTGGATGCGAAAAGGTGCAGGGCTATTATTTTGGAAAGCCCCTGCCCTATCCGGAAGCGCTCGAGCATCTGCGCAAGACGGGCATCACCGTCGAGCCGCCCAGAGACCGCCGGTATTACGACGATATCGGCCGCGTCAACGTCCTCAGTCCCGCGCCCTTTCTGCGTCAAAACGAAAGAAGGCGGCTTGTGACAGGCCGCCAGCTCAACAGTATCCCGCTCGCGATCGCCGAGGTACGTCGGGACTCCTTCTCCCTGCTCTTCAGCAATGACGCCTTTGAGCAGAATATAAACGGGATCGGCCTCTTCCCCGATCTGTTCAATCCCGAGAAAGCCGGAAGCAGCTTTTCTCTGTCCGTTATCCCCGTGCGTGTGCTGGAGCTTCTGGAGAGCACCAGAAGCCAGGGCGAGGGGCGCATGCATTTTGTCTCGCATAAGGATTACTACGAGCTGCGCGTCAAGTGTATCGCCCGCCGCCGGGACGCCTTCAGCGTCCTGATGCAGCTCAACAATCTCTCCGAGACCGCCCACGCCGCCAGCACCTCGCACCTGGACGAAGGGCTTCGTCAGATCTATACCCTGTTTACCCGCATCACGCTCATTGATCTGAAAAAAGACCGCATCACACCGCTGTATGTGGGGCTTATGGATTATCTCACTGCCGGGAACGAGAACCTCTCCGAGATCATCCGGGATTTTGCGACCCGCCGCGTATTTCGTGAGGATCAGGAGCGCTATCTGCGTTTCATGGATCTCAGCACTCTTGAAGAACGGGTCGGGAATACCGGTCTCAATTCCGCTGCCGGTTTTTTCCGCTGCCTTGTAAACGACGGGAAATACGAATGGAAGCAGATCATTCTGCTGCGCTATCGCCCCGGAACGCTTTTGGAGCTCATGCGCGACGCCCATGCAGAGCTGGAGGCTTTCCGGCTCCGGGATCCCCTGTCTGACGCCTCTTCGGGAAGTTACCCTCCCGAGCTGCTGTGGAATAACCTGATTCGCTCCGGTATTGTGCGGCTCTTCTGGAAGGATCGTGACCGGCGCTTTCTCGGCGTGAGCCAGAGTTTTCTGGATTACTACGGTTTTAACTCACCCCAGGACGTGATCGGAAAGACAGACGAGGATCTGGGCTGGCACGTTCACCCGGATCTCTATATGAACAACGAGCTGCGCGTCATCCACGAGGGGATCACCACCCACAACATCCCGGGCCGCTGCATCTGCGCCGGTGAGAACAGGGAGATCCTGGCAAACAAGACGCCCATTTACAGCGACGCGGGCGATATTCTGGGTCTTCTCGGCTGCTTTATCGACAAGGAGCTTCTCATCGAAAACGACGTGCGCGGCAGCGACACCGCATTCCGCGACGATATGACGGGGCTTCTCAATTCCCGCGGCATCTATGAGCAGATCCACGCCTTCCAGGATGAGTATTATCTGCGAAACACGGACTTTATGCGGCTGCATGTCGCGATTGACGATATCTCCTCTCTCAACAGTCAATATGGCTTCGATTTCGGCGATAAGGTCATCACCGCCCTCGGCGGGGAGCTCAAAAAGGTGTTCGGCGTCAGCTCCGCCGTCGGCAGACTCAGCGGCTATCAGTTTGTTGTTCTGCACCAGATCCGTGAGAGAAGCGATCTTCTGGGCCTGCGCTCCACCGTCAGACGGATTGCGGACAGCATCCGGGAGATTGACGGTACGCCGATCACGCTCTATCTCTCCATCGGCTATTCCCTCTATTCGGAGTTTGAGGATCTGGATGAACTGAGCCAGAGCGCCGAGATGCGCCTGCTTGCGGATCACGACGAGCATGTATCAATCGAGAACCGCCAGTCACGAAGCTCCGATTTCTTCCGCCTGTATGACAATCTCCCCATCTCCTACGCCGTCTACAAGGTTCATGCCGACCGCACCCGGAACGTCACGGACGCCACGCTCTTTTACGCGAACAATCTCTTCGGGCAGCGCGCAGGCAAACCGGTACAGGAGCTGATCGGGCAGAGCGTGCGGGATCTGTGGCCGGAGATGGACAGCAGTTGGTACGATATAGCCGCGCGGGCGGCTCTTCTGGGCGAAACGATCGTGGACACCATGTATTTTGAGGCGACCAATATGCGCTATTACATGACGGTCACACAGGTGATCCGCCCCGGCTATTGCTCCTTCACCTATCAGGAGCTGGACGGAAACGGAAAACCGATCGACCCGTCAACAAATTAAAAATACACCTGGGATATGGGCCGAAGCGCCTGTATCCCAGGTGTTGTTCATTTACAGAAATAAACCGATCAGCATGCCGCTGATTGCGGAGAGAGTATACGCAATTGCGACCACAGCCAGATTTTCGCGCATGTTCCGGTTGCTGCGGAAGAGAACCAGCATGCCGATGCCCGCGTTGGCGAGAAGGCCCGCAAAAAGTCCGCCGAGACCGATAATGCCTGAGAGGAAGGCCCGCGTGAGGATCACGGAAATGGAGCAGTTCGGGATCAGACCGAGCAGCGCCAGAAGAAAAGCCCCGGCGACCGGCCGCGCCAGGATCGTCCCGGAGAGCTGCGCGGGGTCGAGTTTGGCAAGCAGGAGGTTCAGCACGAAAGACACAGCAATCAGCATGCCCGCGATTTTCAGCGTATGAACCAGCGCGGCATGCAGAGCGCTCCCCTCTTCCTCCTCGCACTCGCAATGTTCGCGCTCACAGAAGGAGTGGATATCCTTCCGGGTGAAGAAACGACCGAAGAGGAAATCCGACAGATAGCCAAGCAGGATGCCGAGGCCTGCCTTGGCCGCCACAATGCCGAAGATCCGCCCAATGCCGAGGCCGTTTTTCTCCGTCACGGACGAGAGCATGATCGGCAGCATCTCATCCGATGTGGCAAAGAAAACCGCCAGCATGGTGCCCACCGTGATGGCGCCGGTCGAAAACAGCGTCGCCGCGGCGCCGGAGATGCCGCACTGCGGGACAACGCCCAGCAGCCCGCCGATTGCGGGGCCGGCCTTGGCCGAATACGCATGCAGCACGGACTCGTCCAGGCGCTTGCTGCGCTCCAGCAGTTCCATCAGGTAATAGGCGATAAAAAGAATCGGAATGCTGAGCGCCCCGTCCTTCAGGGCGTCCAGCGCGCAGTCGAGAATCGTATCAAGCAAGGGTTCTGTCTCCTGACTTATTATATAAAAGTATATTAACTGATATATTAAACGCTGGGAGCGGGTTTTGTCAAGTCTTGCTTTTCTGTCAGAATCCCCATCTCATACGTGAAAGCGGAGAGCCCCATGCCCTCCGTTTTTCCGTTATTCGTTTTCCTGCTTCAAAACGCCCTGGATCTTGACCAGCTCCTGCGCCTTGGGGATGAGCTGCTCGATCTTGGGGATCTCTCCGTCCACATTCTCCACGAGCCAGTCCATCATCAGGATCTGATGAGGCGTGAGCTTCTCCCCTTCCGCAATCCGCATCTCGCCGTTCTGGTCATAGACCGGGCCGTCAAAGGGCTGGAAAGCGCCGGATATCATACTCTCCCGCAGGAGCCTCACAAGCCGCGCAGTTTCGGTCGGGATCTTCTCTCCGAGGCTGACGTCCACCACGCCGGCGGACAGGCCCCACCAATAGTTGATGCTCTGCCCGGCGTCGCTGGTGCTCTTCAGCCCGTCCCAGGAGCCGTCCAGCACGGATTCGATGATCTTTCGATAGAAGGTACCCCAATTCCAAAGGGAATTGGCAACGTGAACCTGCTGGTTTCCCTGCCAGAGAAAGATGCCAGTCTTGCCGCTGCGTTCATCCCGAATCAGGCTGTCCTGTCCGGAGACTGCCGTCACACCGTAATTTTCAAAAACACTGTCGATATCCGAGCCCTCCACCGTCGACCACTCAAGCAGGACGCGGGCCCGCGGATTGACCATGCGCACCCCGAGGGCGAAAGCGTTGATAGAGGCGGGCATGCTGTATATGGGATAGTCGCAGATATAGCCGATGTTTCGTTTTTCGCTCAGGGCGCCCGCGATCACACCGGTCAAAAATTTTGCCTCGTACATTCTGGCATAGTAGCAGCGGATGATCGGGTGGCTGACATTCAGAGAGCAGTTGAGAAATTTGATCTCCGGCATCACAGCCGCGGCGCTCAGCGTGTTTTTCAAAAGGCGCGGCGTTGTGCTGAAAACCATGTCCACGCCATCCTCCGCAAGCTCCTTCATCACGGCGTCGAAATCCTGCTCCAGCATGTTGAAAACGCTCTTTGTCTCAACGCGCTCTCCCAGTTCTTCCTGGGCGGCGAGTCTGCCCTGCTCATGGGCATAGGTCCAGTAGGAGCTCTCCGGGTCCTTGTCGTGCAGGAAAACGATTCTGAGCGTTTTCACGTTCGGATGCACAATGCGGCTGATGATTCCGCGCGGCTGTGACTCAGCCGGGTCTGTCACCAGAACCGGGGCGCTCTCCTTGCTCACGCTTTTCAGCTCCGGCGCAATGATGTTCAGATCCGCCTTCAGCTCTGCCGGGGTGTGACAGGACAGATTCTCCGCGCCGAAGATCTCCAGATAGCGCATCAGCGCCTCATCCTGCGTGAGCGTCCCGCTGAGCGAGGAGCCTGCGTACGCCTTGCGAAAACGCAGCACGTCCGAATAAAAGCCGCGCCGTCTGTCCTCGTCCCACACGGTCAGATCATCACCGCACAGGAGCTTGAGCATCGTCGGATACGCCCCCAGGCGGTTAAAGCGCAGGTTGTTGATGCGCGTCACCTTATAAAATTGCAGAAACTCATAATAGACCGCAATTTCGGGATCATCGCTTTTCGGCGGCAGAAGCCGTTTTACCTCGGCCCGCATCGTCGTCGCCCCGAAGAAGCGCAGCACAGACACGCGCTTATGTCCTTCCACGACGTAGAAGCGATTCAGATATTCCACCGCGACGATCGGATCCTGAATGCCCTCCTTCAAATGGGATTTGGCGAGGGCTGTCCACTTTGCGGCAAACTCGCTTCCGTCATCCAGAAGCGGGTAAAACGAGGGTGAAAAAGCCTCCCGCCGGGCTGTGCTGCGGGTACCGACGATCTGGTCGATATCAATGCGGATACTGCCGAGATCTTCCTCATTCAGACTGTCCAGATGCGGCAGCAGCTCCTCAAGGGAGGGAAGATAGAGATCCTCATGCCGCGATGCGCGCGCTTTAATTTCGCGCATTCCGAGTTTATGTGCCTGCTGATAGCTGACGTCAGCCATATAATACGTCCTTTCCGACTCAGTAATTTGCGATATTATAGCATAGCTTCCGTCCGAGGGCAAGGAAAGAATAAAAGATCAATTTTTTATCCTTTTGTCAAAAAAATAGACTTGCCTTTCCGCATGGATGATGGTATCTTATGTTACAGAAAAATGTGCTCGGCACAATATAAAAACAGGAGGATACATTATGGCTTCCATCAGCTTCAGAAACGTCACCAAGATCTATGACGGCGCAGATAAGCCCGTCGTCCCCAACCTGAATCTGGAGATCCAGGACAAGGAATTCATCATTCTGGTCGGCCCCTCCGGCTGCGGCAAATCCACCACCCTGCGCATGATCGCCGGCCTGGAGTCCATCTCCAGCGGCGAGCTGTACATCGGCGACAGACTGGTCAACCAGGTTCCGCCCAAAGACCGCGACATCGCCATGGTTTTCCAGAACTACGCCCTGTACCCCCACATGAGCGTGTACAAAAACATCGCTTTCGGTCTGACGCTGCGCAAGGTTCCCAAGGACGAGATCGACAAGCGCGTCCACGAAGCCGCCAAGATCCTCGACCTGGAGCATCTGCTTGAGCGCAAGCCCAAGGCTCTGTCCGGCGGTCAGCGTCAGCGTGTCGCTCTCGGCCGCGCCATGGTCCGTAACCCCGCCGTCTTCCTTCTGGACGAGCCTCTGTCCAACCTGGACGCAAAGCTGCGTACCTCCATGCGCAGTGAGATCGCCCGCCTGCACCGCCGCCTCGACACCACCTTCGTCTACGTTACCCACGACCAGACCGAAGCCATGACCATGGGCGACCGCATCGTCGTCATGAAGGACGGCCTGATTCAGCAGTTCGACACCCCGAAGGTGCTGTACGATTCTCCCTGCAACCTCTTCGTCGCCGGCTTCATCGGCTCCCCCCAGATGAACTTCCTGGACGTCAAGATTTCTGCCGAAGGCGGAAAGCTCTTCGCCCTCCTCAATAACGACAAGCTGGAGATCCCCGCTGCCAAGCATGCGGCTCTCAAGCCCTACGTCGGCAAGACTGTTATCCTCGGCGTTCGTCCCGAGAACTTCCTCACCTTCGATCAGCTCAACGCCGGCAACGGCATCACCGCCAAGGTCGACTTCTGCGAGCTGCTCGGCGCAGAGACCAACCTCTACGTCTACGTCGGTGAGCAGAAGGTCATCGTCCGTATGTCCTCCGCTGTTGACAGCCCCAAGGAAGACATCATCAAGATCCCTGTCGACATGGCCAAGGCCCACTTCTTCGACAAGGAAACCGAGCTCGCCATCTGCCACTGATGCGCTCGTCGGACGAAGCTGGCATTCAACTTATCAATCTGGAAGCTCCGGGAGATTTTCTCTCGGAGCTTTTAGGTGTTTCTGAGGCCAGCATCCTTACCCTGCACGGCGGAGAAGTGCGTGAGCTTAACGAAGAAGATTCAGGATGGACAGTGCTCTCTCCGCTGGAGGGCAGTCTTCGCATTGCCGCCGGTGAGCGGAGCCTTCCCCTCCTATCCGGCCAGGCTGCCGTATTTGACGGGCGCGAAGAGCTCGCGCTGCTTCCTGCAGAGGATTGCAGGATGTGTCTGCTCACGCTGCAAGGTACGGCTGCCGATATGGTTTTTCATGCCTCCAAAGCACAGGGCGGTCTTTATTTTGAGCGCGGCGGTACGGCCTTGCAGCGGATGATGCGGGTACTTTCCGCGCGTCCCGGTACGGTATCGGCGCGCGAATGCTCCGAGCTTGCCTACGGCCTTCTCATGCGTCTGTACGGCACCGGTACCGCGGGGCCTGTCGGCCAGCGCTCGCTGCCGCAGGTAGTCGAGGCGGCACTCGGCATCATCCGGCGGGATTATGCCTTTCTCGAAGGCATTTCCGAGCTTTCCGACCGTCTTGAGGTAAGTCAGGAATATCTCACCCGCTGCTTTTTTAAGTACACCGGCATAACGCCCGGGAAATATCTTACGCAGGTGCGCATTGAAAACGCAAAGCTTCTGCTGCGTCAGGGACAGCATTCCATACAGTTTGTCTCCGACGCCTGCGGCTTCTCCAATGCCAACTATTTTGCGCGTGTCTTTCGCGCCAGTGTCGGCATGAATCCCAGAGACTACGCCAGGATGGGCGCGTCTCTTCCGGAAAAAGACAGCCGCGAGGACAGGCTTTATCTTCTGTAACGGTCCGGCTCTCTTTTCACTTGCATTCTCAGCGGTTTTAGCATATAATGGTACTACAAATTGTGATGTATGTACTTATGTTAACCCAATATGTGTTATCTGCTGTTTTTCTTGGAAAGGTGGGACAGACCTCATGAAACGTATCCTTTGCATGCTTGCAGCCCTGGTGATGCTGCTTTCACTGGGCATGCAGGCTTTTGCTGACGAAGTGCTCTACTGCAGAATATGCGGGAAGAAGATACCGGCCGACAGTAAGGTTTGCCAGTACTGCGGCAAGGAAGTTGTGCATCCCGATCAAAGCGCGGCCGCTGCCTCCCCCGCCCCGTCAGCGTCAGCCGCCCCGTCAGCTTCACCGACGCCGACAGCTGAAGCTGCGCCGGCCGTTGTGTCGCCGGCGCCCGCAGAGACGCTCATGACGCCCGCTGCCGCCGCACCATCCGTTGCGGTCAAGACTTCCCCGACTACGGCCGTTGTTCCGGGCCCCTTTTATACAACGCTTGGCAGCGTCTCTGCTCCGCGCAGAGTGCAGGTGACCAAAAGCCCCACCAGCGAATCCGTCCCCTACGGCGGCTCCTGCTGCTTTATTGCACATGCCGTTAACGCCACGACGATCACCTGGTATATCGCAAGCGCGGACTCCAGCGTGATAACCACAGTCTCTGATGCCGCCAGGAAGGTTTCGGGCCTTTATGTTTCGGGCGCGAACGCGGATACGCTGTATCTCAGCGGCATCCCGTCCTGGATGAACGGGTGCCAGGTGCAGGCGCGTTTTGACGGCGAAGGCGGCCCGGTCTACACGGACGTCGCCAGGATCTGGACCTATCAGCCCGCAAAGGACAACAGCTGGTGCTGGTGGGATTGGTTCAAGTATTATTATGAGTGCGACCCGTATTATTGGGATTATCCCTGGTATTGGTACAATTACTGGTGCCTGAATCCCGGCAGCGCTCCCATCTGGTTCCATCCCGACAGGCCCGATCCTCCTCCCAAGCCGAAGCCCGTGCATCCCGATCCTCCTCCCGAGCCGAAGCCCGTGCATCCCGATCCGGTTCCTCAAACACCTACTTATGTGATCGAATACTGGATAGAAGACAATAACACGTCCGGCAGCACAGCGATTTTGACCACCACCGATCGTGATGACGTGATCAAAGTCGAAAAGGATGACCGTTCCGCGTGGGATCAGGATATCCTCGAGCTTGTCATGGATCACAATTTTAACGCCGAGGCAAGTGGAAACACAGGTTCCGGCAATACGCTTTCTGCGTCTGATAATACCGGGAACAGCTCAGCAAGCGAGAATCCCCCAATCCCCTCCGATGATACGGAAGAGGGCGTTATGCAGTCAGAATGGGACGACAGCTTATTTAACTGAGCTTCACAATATTTTGAAAAATGATTTGCAGGGGCGCTTCGTAAAGCGCCCCTGCTGTGTTTTGTATTCATACCGGACAATGTCAAGAAACATGTCAAAGCAGCAAACAGCGCGGTACAGTCGTACCGCGCTGTGCATATAACAGATTGAATCAGTAACCGTTGGCGTAAAGCAGCGCTTCGTCGATCAGATCGTCCCAGGATCCGCCGCCGGAGTAGTCCCAGTCGTCCCAGGATCCGGCGCCGCTGTAGCCCCAGTCGTCCCAGGAGCCCCAGCCGCCGCCGTAGCTTTCATCCCAGACGTCAGGCTCATCCCAAATTTCGATGACCTCGCTGCCGTTGCGATAACCGCAGCTCCAGCAGGTGGAGCCGTTGTTGCCGGCGCCGCAGACCGGGCAGTACCAGTCTACTTCAAAGCTGCCGGATCCGCTGTAGCTGTTCGCCGCGTTGATCCAGACTTCATCCGGGATAGACGCCAGGGCGTTATATTCTGCCCTGGTCAAGCCGTAGACCAGCAGGAACTCCTCATCTGTCAGATCGTTGGGATCGACATTGCGATAGATCCAGTCGACGTCCACAGGATCGGAGATGACGATGGTGCGGTAGTAATCGGGATCAAAGCCGCAGTACGGGCAGTAGTCGCCCCAGATCTCAGAGCCGCAGAAGGGGCAGATCCAGGTGCCGTAGACGTATGTCCAGGTTTCATAGAAGTTCTTCAGGTTCTGGTTGTTCTTCAGCTGGTTCTGGTCGTACCGGGTGTAGATGTAAGCGGTGGTGGTGCGGGCGCTCTGATTGCCGCTGCGGAAGGTGCAGTAGACGCCCCAGCCGTTCATGTTGGTGTTCAGATTTCTGACCGTGAGGCTGGTGCTGTTCTCGCCGCTGACGCTGCCGCCGCATCTGGTGACAAACTCATTGGCGGAAACCGCGTTGCCCTTGGGGTCGACAAAGGACCAGGCTGCGCTGGTGTAGTTGGCGGCGTTTGCAATGAAGAGCGCAGATTCACCTGCGTTATGGGTTTCATTGGTGGGGTTCTTGGTAACGATAAGAGCGGCTGCGGCAGCAGGGGCAGAAGTGACAGGATCCTTGGGGGCAACCGCAGCGTTGTCGAAGACATTATAGCTTCTGACAAAGCGATCGGAATTGTTGGCCTCATTGGCGGTGAACCAGTCAAAGCTGGTATTGCTTCTCTGCTTGCCGGCAAAGGTGGTATAGGCAATGTTGAGGAACTGATCCTCCGTCATCTCCTTGCCGTCCTTATCGATGATCGAGGTATCCTGCTTGTCATCACTGGTCGTGATGATCTTGGTGCCCAGGACGCCGCGGTCAATGTGATCCTCATGCTTGGAGAGGCCGTAGGTCGCGGTCATGAACATGCTGACATGCTTCAGGCCGTTCGCCTCTGCCGACTCTTCCGGAGTAAGATCGTGGCTGGTCTCTATCGTAGAGGTAAAAATGTAATACCACATCTTGGACGCGGCATCATAGACCGTATCGGCGCTGTCCGTTATGATGTTCGGGAAGGCGTCCTTCACCTCGTCGCTTTTTGCGTCCGAGAATTCGTGCTTGACGCTCTCGAGTCTCGAACCGTCCACACTGACTTCCCAGACCTTGAGCTTGGAGTCGTTCTCCTTGTCTCCCGTAGTCGTGGCGGCGAGCAGCTCCAGGCGCCCGTTGTGGTCAAGGTCGGTCACTGCATAGTACCAGGCGGTCGGGGCGTCATTCTGCTTGAGCGTACTGAAATTTCTGGAGATCAGATCCAACTGGCTGGTCAGATCACCCGCTGTGGTTGCAGTTGCCGCATAGGCGCTGATGCTGAGAGAGAGCAGCATCACAACGATCAAAGCGGCGGAAATGAATTTCTTCACTTTCTTTGTATCCTCCTGCTTGTTAAGTATATTCATCTTCGCCCCCTGAGAGGAGACGAATCATGAATTCAGGTTTTGGCGTCTGCGCAGTATGCTTCGGGAAAGTGCATTTCCCGTGCGCTTGACTTGGTATATTATAACAACAAAATGAATACTTTTCAAGAGTCGTGGCAGAATGCCACGCTCTTTTTTCGGGCTTTCGTTCAGACAAGCGGCGCAGGCGGGTCAATCAAACGCCTCCCACCAGGCCTCCGTGCAGGTGGGAAGATCGGCCCAGGCGACCGTCTGTCCGATGCGCGGCGTCGCCAGATTTAACGCGGAATCCGCCGCTGCGGCGCTGATACGGCGGATCGAATCGTCCCAGGCATGGTTGCAGATCGAGAAGCTGCCCCAATGCACCGGGATCAGAAGCTGTGTTCCGGCGTCCAGCCCCGCCTGCAGGGTCTGCTCGGGAAACATGTGGATGCTCGCCCAGGCTGTGTCATACTGGCCGCACTCGGCAATCATAAGTTCCGGCGCACCGAGGCGCTCGCGGATCTCGCCGAAGCCCTTCTGATACCCGCCGTCACCCGTGTAGTAAACGCGGTGCGTTCCATTGTCGAGATATATCCCGCCCCACAATGTGGCATTCGCCCGCAGGGGGTTGCGCCCCGTAAAATGCTGGGCAGGCGTCAGGGTAAATGTGACGCCCTCAAGCGCCGTACTTTCCCACCAGGCAAGGCTGCGGATCTTCTCTGCCTCAACGCCCCAGCCGCGCAGGATGGAGTCGATGCCCAGCGGAACGATGAAGACGCCGACTCTGTCCTTGATCGTGCGCATCGTCTTGTAATCCAAATGGTCATAGTGATCGTGCGAGATAAAGAGCGCGTCGATGTTCGGCAGCTCTTCCGCCTTCAGCGGCAGCTCGGAAAAGCGCTTCGGCCCGGCAAAGCCCACCGGAGAGCTGCGCTCGCTCAGCACAGGATCCACCAGAATATTCATGGATCCCATCTGCAGCAGGAAGGACGAGTGCCCGAACCAGGTGAAGCTGAGATCATCCGGCTTCGGATCCTTGAGGAAGGCCGGAGTTTCAGCCGGAAGCTTTGTCTTCGGTATCTTTCGGTCGCTTGATGGATAGGCTTTGCCGGTCATGGTGCTGACCGGGATTTCATTATGAAACTGCCCGTCGTAAAAAAGCTTCGTCCGTTGGGCATAGTTTTCCTGCTCCGCTCTGTCCGGCGTCTTTCCGACAGTCGGGTAAAAGAACAGGAACAGGAGAACTGCGCCGGCAACAGCAAGCACAAGCAGCAAAAGGATGATCACAATCTTCCCTCCCGTCCTCAAGGCTGTCATCCGATATCCCCTTCCGCCAGATGCGCCTGCCCCTTATCAATGCGGGGACTTAACGATACGATCCATACTTTTTTCATATTTTCCTCCGTTTATACTTGTAATATCTCGCTTCATGGAATATATTGGTGCGGTAATGCGAAAAACACGGCATTTACAGCCGTACAGAATTTACAGCATCGCCATCATACTACATTCCCCCCGCTTTCCGTCAAGGGTTTTTTTGTAAAAGCGGCAGGAACAGGCAGGGAGGCTTCTCTTTTTGATGAACCATGAAAAGCAGAATGCACCCGCGCGGATCGAAGTGCGCGGGGCGCGGGTACATAATCTGAAGAACATCGACGTGGATATTCCGCTTAACCGCCTTGTGGGCATCGCGGGCGTATCCGGCTCCGGCAAGTCTTCCCTGGCGCTGGGGATCCTGTATGCCGAAGGCTCGCGGCGGTATCTGGAGTCCCTCTCCACCTATACGCGCAGGCGCATGACGCAGGCAACAAGAGCCGAGGTGGATGAGGTCTTGTATGTTCCCGCGGCCCTTGCCCTGCACCAGCGCCCCGGCGTTCCCGGCATCCGCAGCACCTTCGGCACGGGCACGGAGCTTCTCAACAGTCTGCGCCTGATGTATTCGCGCCTTGCCAGCCATCGCTGCCCCAACGGGCATTATCTGCCGCCGTCCCTTCATGTGGCGGCGGAGCGCCCGCTTGTCTGCCCGGAATGCGGCGTGAGCTTCTACGCGCCGGGCGCGGAGGAACTGGCCTTCAACAGTCAGGGCGCCTGCAAATGCTGTGACGGCACGGGCATTGTCCGCACCGTGGACGAATCGACGCTTGTGCCCGATGAATCCCTCAGCATTGACGAGGGGGCGGTCGCCCCGTGGCAGACGCTGATGTGGTCGCTGATGAAGGATATTGCCCGGGAAATGGGTGTGCGGACGGATGTTCCCTTCCGGGATCTGACCGAGAAGGAGCGTGACATCGTTTTTCACGGCCCTGCCGTGAAGAAAAACATCATCTATCAGAACAAGACCAGCGGCGCCGCCGGCGATATGGATTTCACCTATTTTAACGCCACTTATACCGTGGAAAACGCCCTGTCCAAGGTCAAGGACGAAAAGGGCATGAAGCGGGTGGAGAAGTTTTTGAAGCAGAGCGTCTGCCCCGCGTGCGGCGGCACACGCCTGTCGGAGGCGGCCCGTGCGCCGAAGCTGCGCGGCATCACCCTCGCAGAGGCCTGCACCATGACCCTCTCCGAGCTGATCGTATGGGTAGCGGGTGTCCCGGCCTCCCTGCCGGAGGAGATGCGCCCCATGGCGGAGCGGATCTGTGAGTCCTTTCAGGACGCGGCAAAACGCCTCATGGAGCTCGGCCTCGATTATCTGACGCTTGACCGTGCAGCCTCCACCCTCTCCACCGGGGAGCGGCAGCGCATGCAGCTTGCACGCGCTGTGCGCAACCGCACGACCGGCGTTCTCTATGTGCTGGACGAGCCGTCCATCGGCCTGCACCCGGCCAATATGGAGGGCTTGACCGGCGTGATGCGGGATCTGCTGGCAGACGGGAACTCCGTCATTCTCGTCGATCACGACACCAATGTGCTCAAGCAGGCCGACTGGCTCATTGAGCTCGGCCCGGAGGCCGGCGCGGGCGGCGGAACCGTCATCGCCCAGGGGCGTATCGAGGATGTGGAAAACGATCCGCATTCGCGCATCGGCGCTTACCTCTCCGGGAAGGCGGCCATCCGCGCGCGAAGCCCCATCCCCGCGGAGGCGCTCTTTGCGCTGGGAAGGATCCATCTCTCCACCGATTCCATCCACACCGTGCAGCCTCTGGAAGTTGATTTCCCCAAGGGGCGGCTGATCGCCGTGACCGGCGTTTCCGGCTCCGGCAAGACCACCATGGTGCTCGAGAGTCTGATTCCCGCGTTGGAGGCGTCGATCAAGGGTGAGAAGCTCCCGGCGCATGTCAGGGGAATTTCTGCCGAGGGCATTGCCCAGGTGAAGCTCATCGACGCCACGCCCATCGGCATCAATGTCCGCTCCACCGTGGCGACCTATGCCGATATCCACGACGAGCTGCGCAAGATTTACGCCCGGACGCCGGACGCAAAGGCGCGAAACCGCAAGGCCGGGGACTTCTCCTACAATACCGGTTCTCTGCGCTGCCCGGTCTGCGACGGGACGGGCTCCATCAGCCTGGACGTCCAGTTTCTCCCGGATGTGGACATTCCCTGTCCCGACTGCCGCGGCTCCCGCTATGCCAAAGAGGCGTACGGCATCCGGCGCGTCCCCAAGGGCGGCGGCCGGGAGCTCTCCCTGCCCGAGCTGATGGCCTTGAGCGTGGACGAGGCGCTGGCCGCCTGTGCAGACCTTCCCCTGGTTCAAAAACGGCTGCAGGTGCTCAGCGATCTCGGCCTCGGCTATCTGACCCTGGGCGAGCAGACGCCGAGTCTCTCCGGCGGCGAGGCGCAGCGGCTGAAGCTGGCAAGCGAAATGGGCCGCGGACAGGCCGACTCTGTCTTTGTGTTCGATGAGCCCACCATCGGCCTGCACCCCCTGGATGTGCAGACGCTTTTGCAGGTCTTCCGCCGCCTGATCGAGAGCGGCGCGACGGTGATCGTCATCGAGCATGATCTGGATGTGATCCGAAACGCGGACTATGTGATCGACATGGGCCCCGGCGGCGGCGCGCGCGGCGGCAGGATCGTCGCCGCGGGTACGCCGGAACAGATTGCCGTCTGTCCCGAGAGCAAGACAGGACATTATATAGAGAGTTGAAAGGGTATCAAAATGGCAAACACGCAGAAACTTGACTCCCGCCGCATGGGAGAAATGGACGAAGGCAGGCTGCTTCTGAGCATGGCGCTGCCGATCATGCTCTCCATGCTGGTGCAGGCACTGTACAACATCGTGGACAGCATCTATGTCGCCCGGGTATCGGAGGACTGTCTCTCCGCCCTGTCGCTGGCTTTCCCGGCGCAGAACATCATGATCGGTCTCGGCACCGGCACCGGCGTCGGCGTGAGTACGCTGGTCTCCCGCGCCATCGGGCGGCGCGATACGCAGAGCGCCAGCCGGGTGGCGGGCAACGCGGTCTTTCTCAGCATCTGCTGCTGGGCGGTGATGGCCCTCTTCGGTCTTTTCGGCGCAAAGGCCTTCATCAGCTCCCAGACAAGCCTGCCCGAAATCAGCCGCCACGCCGACAGCTACCTGCAGATCGTCACCATCGGCTCGCTGTTTCTCTATCTTGAAATCTGTGTGGAACGCCTCTTGCAGTCCACGGGGCTCACCCGGCTTTCCATGTGGACGCAGATGCTCGGCGCGGTGACCAATATCATCCTCGATCCCTTCTTTATCTTCGGCTGGTGCGGCCTGCCCGCCATGGGTACCGCCGGCGCCGCCATCGCCACCGTGATCGGGCAGATGTTCGCCGCCGCCCTGGGCTTCATCCTGCATTTTCGCCGCAATGTCGAGCTGCCCATCGCCGCATCGGATCTGAAGCCGGAGCCGCGCATCATCGGCAATGTGTACCGCATCGGGTTCCCGTCCATTATCATGATGGTGATCGGCTCTGTCACGAACTACCTCATGAACCTCATTCTCATCGGCTTCACTCCCACAGCCATCGCCGTCTACGGCAGCTATTTCAAGATTCAGAGCTTTTTCTTCATGCCCGTCTTCGGCCTCAATAACGGCCTGATCCCCATTATCGGCTACAACTACGGCGCGCGGAAAAAGGAGCGCATTTACCGCACCACGCGCTTCGGCGTTCTGTATGCCAGCTTCTTCATGCTGGTGGGACTCGCGGTGTTCCAGCTCTTCCCGCGCGAGGTTCTCGGGGTGTTTAACCCCTCCGAGAACATGCTGGCCATCGGCGTGCCCGCTCTGCGCCGCATCAGCCTGTCCTACCTCTTTGCGGGCTTCTGCATTGTGGCGGGTTCTGTCTGTCAGGCGCTCGACCACAGCATGGCGTCCATGATCGTGTCCATTCTGCGTCAGCTCCTGGCGCTGATCCCCGCGGCGTGGCTTCTCTCGAAAACCGGCGATGTGAACATGGTCTGGTGGGCCTTTCCGATTGCCGAGATCATTTCCCTGCTGGCCTCGGCCTACTTCCTGCGAAACGCCTTCCGGGACATGGAGAAAAAACTCAGCGCCCCGCCCGAGACAACGGAATAAACAAAACCGTGAGACGTCAGTTCCGTTTCTGACTTCTCACGGTTTTTTCATCAATATCGGTAATCTCCGAATACCCGTTCGGCACGGCAGCGATCGCAGTAATTGAAGACGGCGCCGATGGGCAGCTCCTTCCCGCAGGAACGGCAGCGGCGAATATACTGAACCTTGCTGTCTTTCATGAGCTCCGCAATCCTCTCGCAGATCGCCTTTCGCTGCGCGGTGCAGTCGTCCTCCAGGCCGACCCTGCGCAGAAGCTGGTGGTGGACATCGTAGGCCTTGTATTGCAGCTCACAGTCCTGCAGCGTCTCCTCCCCGAAATACGGTTCGGGTACATGCTTGTTTTTCAAAATAGCCGACGCGCACTTTGACCAGTAGATGATCAGCTCTTCCGAGCGCGTATCCACCGGGCAGGTAATGAGGTCATAGACAAGCTCCCGGTTCTCCGGGGTGATTCTCTTGTGCAGGTTTCTCAGAAGGATTCGGGCGTCCTGCATGCTCTCGCGCACGAATTCCTCCGATTTCGGCATCTTGTCCCAGGCCAGAAGCAGCAGATCCATCGGATAGTCCGTCGCCAGCACCTCCCGCGGGAAGCCGATGCAGGCCTGTCTGATCGCCCTGACCTTGCGGCCGAGCTTTTCCCCGACCAGCGGATCGCTGCCGATCACCAACACTTCGCCGTATTCATGCAGGCCGTAGCGTCCCGCTCTGCCGCCGATCTGGTTGATCTCCGCTGTCGTGAGCTGGCGGAACTCTTTCCCGTCATATTTCTGCGTCTCGGCAAAAATCACGCGCTTGATCGGGAGCGAAATGCCGAGACCGATCGCGTCCGTCGCCACAACGATATTGTTCTCACCCGAGAGGTATTTTCTTACCTCGTTTCGTCTGGCCTCCGGCGGGAGGGCGCCGTAAATGACGCTTGCGTGAAAGCCGCGCTTTTCCAGGACAGCCGCCGTCGAGAGGACGTTTTTTCTCGAGAAGCAAATGATCGCGTCATCCGGGCGAAACTCGCTGTAATCCTTGCACTGTCCGGCATAGCGCAGCGGGGCGAGGCGCTCATGCTGCACGACATTATAGGGGTCGTCAAAGCTTGTGATGAGCTTCTCGATAAACGGCAGCGCTTCGGGCGCCATGCAGATATGCACGACCTCGGCGTCCACAAGGCAGATCGCCTTCAGCCAGGCCGCCCCGCGATCCCTGTCGGCGATGAGCTGGGCTTCATCAATGACAGCGGTTTTATAGTGCGCGTTAAAATTGCAAAGCTCGATCGTGGAGGATACGACCTGCGCGCCCTCCACGGGGATGGACTCCTCCCCCGTCAGCATGCTGCACGGGATCCCCGCCTCGTTGAGCTTATCGAACATCTCCAGCGCGAGCAGGCGCAGCGGGCCGAGATAGACGCCCGGCGTATGCTTTTTCAAATCCTCGATCGCGTCATAGGTCTTGCCGCTGTTGGTCGGGCCGACGTGGAGGATAAAGATCCTCTGCAGGCGCTTCGCCCTTGTCACATAGGACTCGGGAGAGAACGCCGCGTAGAGCTCGGTGATCTCCTGAAACTGCCTTTCACGCAGCTCCTTCTCCGCCCGTTCCCGGATCAGCTTTTGGATCTCCGGGTGCAGGACGGCCTTCTCCGCCGCTTCCGCCGTCCAGCCCTCCATCGTCCACCAGGAGCCGCTGCGCCCCCGGACTCTGATGATCTCCGGCTTCGGGAAATAATCCAGGATCATCCTTTTGGAAATGCCGTATTGCTTCATGATCTGCTGGCGGGTGAGCAGTTTTTCTTTTTCTTTTTTGCGTTTCCCCATGCTTGTTCTTTCCTGTATGCGTGTATTCCGAAAAAAGGCACGGCGCCATGCCGTGTCTTTTTTCTTATGATAATATCCATTCTCTGCGCTCTGCGGCGTTTTTAAACGTGCAGAGCCGTGCCGCCGTCAAAGTCAAAGGCGTCCAGGCTCGCGGGCTGTCCGCTGCCGGCGCCGGGCAGGATATAGCACGCGGTTGTCGATTCGTTCGCTCCCGTGCTGTCCGTCTCCTCTCCGGAGTCGCCGCGAATCATATCGATCACTATCATGACCATGCCGAAGAGCACCATGCCGATCATAATGAAGCCGAATATTTTCAGGAACAATCTGGTTATTTCCCGGTCTAAGGCACGGCGTTCCCGGCGCTCCTCCGCCCGGATCTTTCTGCTCTCGCTCATCTGTTCGCCGACAAAGTGGAAGAAAGAGTCGGCAGTTCCTTTCATATCGACCTTCACGGTATCGACATGCTCAATTTTTGCCTGCTGCACCGTGTAATTTTCTACGGCCTTCTGCACGATGAAAGGCGTGTTGCAGTACTTGCAGACAGCCGCATCCTGCGTCGGGTCGACCTCCAGCGTGGCGCCGCACTGGGTGCATACTGCCGGCACCAGTCTGCCTTTCAGATCATTCTTGTCGCTCATCTCTATATCCTCCCGCCTCCGTATGATTCATTTCCCTTTGCTGTCAGTACTACGATACAACGATTTGTCGTATTTTTCAAGTACAGATTCCGAATTCTCCGCCCGATCACCGTAGCAGGAACAGGGCTTCTGCAGAAAGGAGCAGAAGAAACAGCACGTTCATCACGGTGAATACGCCCAGAAAGCGCCCGGGATGGGCATGCTCGGAATGGGAATACAGCTTGAGGCTTATGAGACTGGCAAGGCTTGCAATCGGCGTGCCGAGTCCGCCGACGTTCACGCCCAGCAGGAGTGCGTGCGATTGATCGGTAAAACCGGAGAGCAGAATCGCCGCCGGTACGTTGCTGATCACCTGGCTTGAAAGCACTGCGGACAAAAACTCCCGCCCCCGCATCATCCTGCGCATCAGCTCGGCCACGCTCGGTATCCTTGCCAGATTCCCGGAGAAAACGAAGAACGCGACAAAGGTCAAAAGGAGCATGAAATCCGCTTTCAGCAGCAGCTTTCGGTCATAGACCAGAAGCACCAGGATCACGATGCCGAGCATATAATACCATGCGAGTACCCGCAGCACGACCAGCATGCAGACAAGCAGCAGCATGAGATGGACAAGCAGCGCACGGCGATCCATACCCGGCGCCTCCCCAAGAAAAAGCGTGAGCTTGTCTGCCCTCAGGCGCAGGCAGCACAGCAGCAGAAGCAGCAGCGCGGCGATCCAGATCGGAAAGGTCACGGAGAGGAATTCCCCGAAGCCCATGTTGTAGCGGGAGTACAGGTAGAGATTCTGCGGGTTTCCCACCGGCGTGAGCATGCTGCCGAGATTGGCGGCAATCGTCTGGAGAACGACGACATAAATCAGCTCCTCCCGGTGATGCGCCATCCCCATCACGACGACGGCAAAGGGCACGAAGGTCAGAAGCGCCACATCGTTTGTGATCAGCATGGAGCTGAAAAAGCACAGCAAAACCAGCAGCAGCGCGATCACCCGGAGATTGCCGGCCTTTTGGCAAAGAATGTGGGATAAATGCGCAAAAAGTCCTGCCTGGCGAAAGCCGTTGACAACGGTCATCAGGCAGAACAATAAGGAGAGCGTCCGAAAATCCAGATAAGAGAGATAGGCGCTGTCAGGCGGGACAAAGAGACAGGTGACGGCGGCGGCAAGGGCCGCGATCAGCAGCACCGGCTCCCGCCGCACAAAGCTATGTATGGCAGACATGGTTCCTGTACCTCAGTTTTTTGAAAAGTAAGGGTCTTCGCCTTTTGGGAAATCAGGCGCAAGCAGTATCATCGCTTGTTCCGGCGGATCAAGTCTTTGGCTTTTTTCCCGTTATCACTTGCTTTATCGGTTCTGCAAAAGCATGAGCGCCATGCACACGCCGAAGGTGCCGAGCAGCATCAGGGCAAAGGAAAGCGGCCACTTTCCGTCCCTGTTGAAGCCGTAGAAATCCTCCCAGCGCTCCCCCGCCGGCGCATAGACCACTTTGTATACGTACAGGACGCCATAGAGCAGCACCGGCAGCATGCCGAGCATCGCCGCCGGAAAGGCAAGCGGGCGCTTTTCCAGCAGGCAGAAGGAGCCGATTGCAAGAAGCGGCGTGACAAGATGCATAAAAAGCCCCGATCCGGTCAACTGCTTTTTATAGCCCAGGGTCGGCCCGAGAAAGGCAAGCACGGTCAGCATCGTCACGCTGACCGCGGCGACAGCGACATATTTCAGCGTCCACACCCAGCCCTTTGACGGCATGAGGAACATCAGCAGCGCCGCAAATGCGCAGAACAGATTGCTCAGCACCGTGAAAAAGCGAAAGGCCGTTGCGGCGTTTTGCAGGCTCCACGTCCCGTTTTTGCGAAAAAAAGGCAGCATGGCAAGCGCTGTTATGGCAAAAATCAGCAGATTCAAAAAAGCGTCCATTGCGTTATCACTCCGCGGTATAGGATCTGCATTCGCGCCCGCCAAAAGCTCCAGCCGGTCATTTCGCCCGGCTGGAGCCTTGGGGCGCATGTTCAGCTCATAAGCAGGGCCAGGATCTCATCGAGGGATTTGCCGCTGTCCTTGGCGGCCTTCAGGATCGCCTCTTCCTTCCTGGTGAGCTTTCTCGGAGCCTTTTCCGCGGGCGCTTTTCTGGGGCGTACATAGTTAAAGGCAAAGGCCGTGACGGAATAGGGCGGCACATCAAACAGGATGGAATACTCCTTCCCGTCCCAGGGGATCGGCTCAGCCTTGATGGTCTGGGCGGGATACTCTCCGCTGCCGCCGAAGACTGCGTCGTCGCTGTTGAGCACCTGGTGATAGCTGCCCTTGCAGGGAGTGCCGACGCGGTGGTTCGGATAGGCCACGGGAGAGAAATTGAAGTGGAAGAGCAGGCACTTTTTCCTGTCGGTGCTGAGACGGCAGAAGCTGATCATGTTGTGGGTGTTGTCCGAGCCGTTGATCCACTCAAAGCCGCGCTCCTCGCAGTCGTTTTCAAAGAGGGACGGATACGCGCGGTACATGGCCAGAAGCGCGCGCACATAGTTGTTGAGCGCCCTGTGCGCCGGCTCCTGATCCAGCAGGAACCAGTCAAGGCTGCGCTCCTCGCTCCACTCGCGCAACTGGGCGAAGTCCTGTCCCATGAAGAGCAGCTTCTTGCCGGGATGCGCCAGCATGAGACCATATGCAAGGCGGAGGTTGCCGAACTTGTCCTCCATGCTGCCGGGCATCTTGTTGATCATGGAGCCCTTCATATGCACCACTTCGTCATGTGAAAACGGCAGGACATAGTTTTCGCTGAAGGCATAGGTGAAGCTGAAGGTGACATTGTTGTGTACGAACTGGCGCATGTAGGGGTCGGCCTTCATGTACTCCAGCACGTCATGCATCCAGCCCATGTTCCACTTGAAGGTAAAGCCGAGTCCGCCGTCCTCCGGCGCTCTGGATACCATGGGGAAGGCGGTCGATTCCTCCGCAATGACCATGGCGCCCGGTACGCGCTGGCCGATGATGGAGTTGAGGTGCTTGAGAAACTCAATGGCGTCGTAGTTAATGTTGGTGCCTTCCTCATTTGCGACCCACTGGCCGTCCTTCTTGCCGTAGTCCAGGTACAGCATGGAGGCCACAGCATCGACGCGCAGGCCGTCCACATGGAACTTTTCCAGCCAGAACAGCGCGTTTGCGATGAGGAAGTTTTTCACCTGCGGGCGCTTGTAGTTGAAAATGTAGGTGCCCCAGTCGGGATGCTCGCCCTGGCGGGGATCGGCATGCTCGTACTCGGCAAAGCCGTCAAAGCGCGCCAGGCCGTAGGCGTCCCGCGGGAAGTGGGCGGGAACCCAGTCCAGGATCACGCCGATGCCGCATTTATGCAGATAGTCCACCATATACATAAAGTCCTCCGCGCTGCCGTAACGCGCGGTCGGGGCGTAGTAATTGGTGACCTGATAGCCCCAGGAGCCGTCAAAGGGATGCTCGGCAATGCCGATCAGCTCCACATGGGTATAGCCCATGTAGTTTACATACTCCGCCAACTCCGGCGCGAGATCGCGGTACTTGCGGAAGCCGGAATTGGCGCCGCTCTCATCCTTTTTCCAGGAGCCGAGATGCACCTCATAAATCGAGAGGGGGCGCTTTTTCGGATCCTGCTCTCTGCGGGCGTTCATCCACGACTCGTCCTGCCAGGTATAGGAAGAGAGGTCGGCCACAATGGAGGCGTTGTCCGGGCGCATCTGGCACTGATTCCCGTAGGGGTCGGCCTTGAAGAGAATATCGCCGGTCTGGGTCTCTACGGCAAACTTGTACAGCGCGTGCGTACCGAGTCCCGGGATAAAGAGATCATAGATCCCGGATTCCGCCAACAGCTGCATCCGATTGCTGCCCGGCGCCCAGCCGTTAAAATCGCCGACGACGCTGACAGAGCGCGCGTTCGGCGCCCAGACCGCAAAGTAAACGCCGCTTTGTCCGTTCTCCGTGGCCAGATGCGCGCCGAGCTTTTCGTAAACGGTATAATGTGTGCCTCTTCCAAACAGATAGATATCCAGATCTGAAATACGATGCTGCATCATGTTTTCCCTCCAAATTGAAGATTACTCCGTATCATAAACAGCCGGTGTTTCCCGTACGCTCTCCCCTGCCCGCCGCAGGCCTGCATACTGGAAGCTGTTCATTCCTAGTCTGATTATACACGACCTTACGGCGTCCTGCAAGGAAAACAGTACCGGAACTGCAGAAAAACTGCGCATAGAAAAAGCTGCGCCGGCTCAAAGAGTCTGCGCAGCTTTTTCTATCCAATAAATCATGCTTCGGTAATAGCAAGCACCGCGACGGCTGCCGCCATCGTTTCGTTCACCGGGTTCGCGGCGATACTGCGCATGAAGGAATGCACGACTGTGCCGTCCGGCATGCGCTCATCGAAGACGGCGCGCCCGCCCTCTTTGCAGCACTGGCGCAGCATGAGCACGAACGGCGCACCCGGCCCCTCCGGCGTCTCTTCAAAGCTGCCGCTCAGGTCGTTCAGCTTAAAACGGAAGGTGCGCTCCATGAAGTCACGGTAGGCCGGATTCGTGCGCGTAAAGCGGGCCTTGTTGCCCTGCACCTCAATAATCGCCATGGGCAGCGTGCTGAAATAGTGTTGGAAATTATCCTTTTCCTCTTTGGCGATGGCGGCAAGGTCGTACAGATTGATGCGGCCGATCGCGTCGAAATACGCGGACTCCTCGGGGTTTTCAAAGCCGATCTGTGTTCCCGTTTCATAGCGCTCCAGAATTTTTTCCATCGGAATGGGCTTGGCGTAATAATAGCCCTGGAGCTTGGCGCAGCCGATCTCGCGCAGAAACTCCACCTGATCGGCGCGCTCCACGCCCTCGCAGACCGTGTCGATCCCAAGGCCGACGGCCATTTTCATAAGCTCGGTCAGGATGATCTTGCTCTTGTCGCCATGGTCGAACTGCTGCATGAAGCGCATGTCGAACTTGATGAGATCCACCTGAAGGCTTTGCAGCACGTCCAGAGAGGAATAGCCGCTGCCGAAATCATCCATCCACACCGGGAAGCCCAGCGCCCGGAAGCGCTCGATCTGGGCTTTGATAAAGTCAAAGTCGCTGCCGATAATGCTCTCCGTGATCTCGATCGTCAGCATATTGCGCGCGATACCGGCCTCGTCCACGCGCCTGCGGATCTCTTCCACCATATCGCAGGCTTCAAAATCCGAGCGCGAAAGATTGATCGACTGCGGGACAAGATACAGCCCGGCCTGCTTTATGCGGCGCATCTTCTTCAGCACCTGATCCAGCATATACAGATCCAGGCGGTAGATCAGCCGTGCTTCCTCCAGAACGGGAATAAACTCCGCCGGAGACAGGAAGCCGAGTTCCGGGTCATCCCAGCGCGCCAGAGCCTCTTCATCGCACACACGCCCGTTTGCGGCGCGCACGATGGGCTGATACCAGACCTGAATCCGCTCCTCCGAGAGCGCCTGATCCAGATGGGAGATGATATACTGCTGATGCTCGGCATGAAGCAGCATGTCCATATCAAAATACTGAATTGAGGAGACATAGCTGTTGCGCCTTGTATCGCAGGCCACTTTCGCATAATCGCAGGCACTGCTGACGTCCACATTCTCCATGTTGTCCGGATACACGCCGACCAGGATCGCAGGGCAATCCGCACCGTGAAGCGCTTCCCATTTCCGAAACAGGGCCTGAAGCTTTTCTTCATGTCCCTGCTCATTCGTGAAAACCACGAAATGATCATGCCCGAAGCGGCTGCAGTTATTCTGCCCGAAGCCGTCAATCAGCATCTGCGCGAACGAGCGCAGCAGCCGATCCCCCTGGGTAAAGCCGTGCTTCTTGTTATAAAGCTTCATTCCGCTGAGATTCAGATAGAGGAAAACATGTCTCTCTCCTCCCGCGCCCGGTCTCTCACGCTTTTTCTGGGTCAGCTCGAAAAAATAGCTCATGCCCGGCAGGCCTGTCAGAAGATCATAATAGTTCCCCTTCAGAATGTTCTCCTGAAGCCTTGCTTCCAGCTTGTCGCGGTATTCCTCTTTCTCGTTTTCCAGTACGAAGCTGTGCAGTACGCAGCCGCTCAAAAGGCAGCCGATGGCATACAGCGGCAGCAGCGGATTGCATACCTGGGCGATGACAAATCCGGTCATTGCCAGGCTGGAGAGCGCAATGGTACGGTACCGAAACTTCATCGCGCCGCTGCTTTTTACGGATACCGCGAGCGCATAAATCGCCGTCATCAGAAACATTGCGATCTGTACGCCCAGGGTGATATAACGCGCAGGTCCGGCATGATAGACGCCCTGCTCATCAAAGGTGTAAAGCACCGGCAGGAAGAAGTTTACAAGCAGCATGCTGAGTTCAAACACGAAAAACAGCCACCCGGCAATGGTCAGCAGCCTTCCGAAGCGGTTCTTCTCTTTCAGATAGGCGATGACAAAGCGTGTCCAAAGCAGGATGGAAAGCGCCATGCTGACAAAATAGAGCACCGTATCCGCAAAGGTTGCCGCAATCAGCCTTTTCTCATACAGGACGCCCCAGAGCATATCCGTGATATAATAGCCGGTAACAGACAGCAAAAAAGCGCGATATGTCCTGTTGGCGGGGATGATCTTGGCTTCCGCGCCGCCGCGAAGGATATCGTGATTAATGATCAGATGTATGATCAGTGCCAAAAAGCCTGCACTGGAATACAGCATTTTTGTCACGCTCTCTTTCTGTCTGCCGTGTTTTCGCCAAGCTGTGCGCTCTCCCGTTTCCCGTCCGGAGATCTCCGCACAGCATCCGTCACTTTTAACTCAGTATAACACAGCAGCAAACGATTGAAAAGGATATAGTCGAAAAAAACAGATATTTGCCGTGTCCCCTGCCTTGTTCTGTTGCCCATCAGATTTCATTTCTTCATTAGCCCCGCAGGGGCGGCTTCATTACCAGAAAAGGCACCCGTTTAAAACCAAAACGGGAGTCCCCCGTGAGACTCCCGTTTTGGAAAGGAAGAAGGACTCAGCGGATATGCAGTTTTCGCGCCGTTTAACCCGTCGCAAAGCCCAACGGAGTGGGTTTGCGGCGGAAAAGGAAAAACAACACCATCGGTCGACCGGACGCCGCCTCGCGGCGGCTGGTGACCTTATGGTGTTGTTTTGACGTAGTGGTGCGGGTAACAGGGGTCGAACCTGCACGCCTCTCGGCACGAGAACCTAAATCTCGCATGTCTGCCAATTCCATCATACCCGCTGATTCAAAAAAAGAGCCCATTGCATAAGCAATGGGCTTTTGGAGCGGCTTACGAGGCTCGAACTCGCTACCTCCACCTTGGCAAGGTGGCGCTCTACCGGATGAGCTAAAGCCGCATCAATCAACAACGGTATGGATTATAGCATAATTTTCCGAATTGTCAAGTCTTTTTTCTTTTTCCGCCCCGGGTATTTTGTTGTACCCGGGGCGGTTTTTCTTATGCCTGCGCTCCTGCGATCGACTCTACCGAGGTGGGCGGGAAAAAGTCAAAGAAGCTCTTGGTTCCCACGCACTTCGGATAAGCCGCAACATCCCAGCGGTAAATGCCCCAGAAGCTTTCATCGTTCTGCATGAAGCCGAGCGCGGGGCCGCCCTTCGCGCACTGGGTAATGTCCACGTGATAGTAGTTGTCGTCCATGCGGACTATATTCCAGCAATGCTCCTTCCAGTCGCGCTGACCATACACGATGCGGCAGTCCACACCGAGCTGACGGCAGAGCTCCACATAGGCAAAGGCAAGCCCCTCGCTGTTGGCCGATTTCTGGATCAGTGCAGAATAGGCGCTGTTTTCCTCCGGATTCTCCGTGATCTCGCAGTTTTCAACCAGATAGCGGCAGGCCGCATAGGCGCGCTCCACCTCGCTGAGGGAGGACTTGTCCAGATGCGACAGCGGCTTGAACATCTCCAGCTCCATGCGGCATTGCCAGAGCATGGCGGTCGAAAGGCCGTAATCTATGTTGATTTCATAGAGCCGCTGCGATCCGGCGCCGCTGAAAACATTCACCGTGGCCTCCGGTTTTTTGGGGATGACTGTGGGGTTGTCCCGATAGGTCTTCACGACCTGCGCCGCCATATCCTCTGCCGAGAAGCCGCTGCGCCCGACAAGAAGTGTCAGCGTCCGCGTTCCTCTGTCAAAAGCGTTCAGGATCGCCGACTCCGCCTCGGAAGAGAAGCCCAGGTGTACGATGCGGCGCGGCGACTCGCTGACCTTGGAGTAGCTGAAGGTGACATTCGCCTCATTGATCGTGACGATTTTGTTGAACTCATAGGAAATGTTCTCCACACAATAGGCGCAAAGCGCGTCCTCTGTACGCAGCATTCGGCAGGCGCGATCCAGATCCTCCCCCGCGTCGCCCTCATAGTTGGGATCGAAGACGATGCTGCCCTCCGTCCTGCCTTCGTAGATCATGCCGAGCAGCGCCGAGGTCAGGGCGTTAAAGCTGTGCACGGTGAAGCGGCTTCCCGTCATGTTTGTCTCCTGCTCGGAGAAAACATAGTCATGGATGGAGACATATTCCTTGTCCAGCCATGAGCAGCCGCACAGGAGGCAGGCCGCCGTCAGGCACCAGAGCAGGCTGTATATTTTTTTCTTCACTGTCAGCGCACCTCGGTTATACTCTCAAATCCGTTGCCGAAAACGTTCTTGGCGTTCGTCACAATAAAGAACGCCTTCTCGTCCACATTCTTTACAAGCCTCTTGAGCTGTCCGATCTGCTGGCGCTTGATGACGCACATCATTACATCCCGGTGTGTTCCGGAATACGCGCCGCGCCCCTCCAGCAGCGTGACGCCGCGGTGCAGCGGGCCCGAGACGATCTCCGTCGTGATCTCCTGCGTATGATCGCTGATGATATAGCAGAGGCAGGCATTGTCGATGCCGTAGAGCACCAGATCCACCACCTTGGTGGTGACATACATGGCGATGAGCGAGTACATGGCGCTCTCATAACGGCCCAGCACCATCGCATAGGCCGCAATGATGATGGTGTCCAGCGCCAGCATGATGGTGCCGAAGTTCACGGAGGCAAGCTTTTTTCGCAGGATCTTGACGACGATATCAATGCCGCCGGTGGTAGCGCCGACATAGTAGATCATGCCGAGCCCCATGCCCTTGATCACGCCGCCGATGACCGCTGCCAGCATGGGGTCGTCCGTCAGCACCAGGTTAAAGCCGGCAAAGACGTCCACCAGCACCGAACTGATCGCCATGCCCGCAAGCGACCCGATCAAAAAGTCCAGGCCGAAGTGCCGCCAGGCAATGATGAAAAGCGGCACGTTCAGGATCATGGTCATCACGCCGACGGGGAAACCGGTGAGCTGGTTGATGATCATAGAGGTACCGACGACGCCGCCGGAGGTAATGTTGTTCGGATAAAGGAAGAATTGGAAGCCAACGGCGTAGATCACGGCGCCGACGACAATCACCAGATATTTCCGAAAAAGATGCGCGAAACGGTTTTCCCGAAGCTGTGCCATAACGGTGATCCTCCCCTTTTTGCTGCTTATTCGTCCAAAAGCGAAAGCTGCTGTTCGCTGGTATCCTCGGGCTTCAGCAGGGCACCCGCGCCAGGCAGGCTCCTGACTCTGTAACGGGCGGGATTGACGATATTGGTCTCGCTGAGGATCTGCGCCCGTTCCAGGATGCGCTTGGGCTTGAGACTCATGACATTGACGCCCTGGGTCGTGCGGCTGGATTTCGGCTGGAGCTGGGCGCTGTTGAAGATCAGGACGCGCCCGTCCGTGGAATAGCAGGCGATCTCCTTTTCCTCGTCCAGCAGGAACACCGCAGCCACCGGGCTCTTGTCCGAGCAGGCGCCCACCAGCTTGCGGCGGTTGGTCTTGGTCTCATAGGCCGAAAGCTCGATGCGCGCGGCCTTGCCGTTTTCAAAGATCAAAAGCAGATGCTTCGTGTAATCCCCCGGCAGCAGCATGGCGAGGACGCTCTCCCCCTCGTCCATCTGGAGCTTCGTCGGCAGATAGAGACCAAGCTGGGACGCCTTGCCGTCCTCAAAGTCAGACGCTTTGACCTTGTACATCTGCTGCTTATCTGTGAGGAAGAGGATCTCGGCGCGGTTCGTGGTCTCGAAGCTTACGCGCAGCGCGTCACCCTCTTTGTATTTCTGCTCCCCGCTCATGCGCAGGGACTGGGCCGTGATCTTTTTGAAGTACCCCTCGTTCGAAAGGAAGAGCGTGACGGGATAGTCCTCCACCGTCTGCTCCTCGGTGTACTCCTCGATCTCGTTTGCGTAGACGATGCCGGTCTTGCGGGGTACGCCGTATTTTTTGGAGATCGCCTTCAGCTCGTCGATGATGATGGTTTTGAGCTTGCGGCGGTTATTGAGGATGCTCTCCAGTTCCTCGATATCCCGCTCCAGTTCCTCGGTCTCAGCGGTGCGCTTGAGGATATATTCGCGGTTAATGTTGCGCAGCTTGATCTCCGCCACATACTCCGCCTGCACCTGGTCGATGCCGAAGCCGAGCATCAGGTTCGGCACCACGTCGGCCTCCAGCTCCGTGCCGCGGATGATCTCGATGGCCCTGTCGATATCCAGCAGGATGCTCTCCAGGCCCTTCAAGAGATGCAGCTTTTCCTTTTTCTTGTTCAGATCATAATAGACCCTGCGCCGCACGCAGTCCATGCGCCAGGCCGTCCACTCCTCCAGGATCTCCCCCACGCCCATGACGCGGGGATTGCCCGCCACCAGGATATTGAAGTTGCAGGGGAAGGAATCCATCAGGGGCGTCATCTTGAAGAGCTTCTGCATGAGCTTTTCGGGGTCGGCGCCGCGCTTTAAGTCGATGGCGAGGCGCAGGCCGCTCAGATCCGTCTCGTCGCGCATGTCGTTGATCTCGCGGATCTTGCCGGCGGTGATAAGCTCGCGCACCTTGTCGATGATAGCCTCGGAGGTCGTGGTATAGGGGATCTCATAGATCTCGATGATGTTTTCCTTTTCCACGAAGCGCCAGCGGGCGCGCACCTTGAAGCTTCCGCGGCCTGTGCGGTAGATGCTCTCCATCTGGGCGCGGTCATAGACGATCTCCCCGCCTGTGGGAAAATCCGGCGCGGGCATGGTGCTGAGAAGGTCATGCTCCGGGTCGCGGATCCAGGCGACGGTGGTATCGCAGACCTCGGAAAGATTAAAGCCGCAGATCTGGCTTGCCATGCCGACCGCGATGCCGAGGTTGGAGGACACCAGCACATTGGGAAAGGCCGTGGGCAGGAGCGTCGGCTCCTTGAGGCTGCCGTCGTAGTTATCCACAAAGTCCACGGTGTCCTTGTCGATGTCCCGGAAAAGCTCGGCACAGATGGCGGAGAGCTTGGCCTCGGTATAGCGGGGCGCTGCATAGGACATGTCCCGGGAAAAGACCTTGCCGAAGTTGCCCTTGGAGTCCACAAAGGGGGTCAGCAGCGCCTGATAGCCCGCCGAGAGGCGCACCATGGTCTCATAGATGGCGGCGTCGCCGTGGGGGTTCAGCTTCATGGTCTGGCCGACGATGTTGGCGCTCTTGGTTCTCGCGCCGGTGAGAAGGCCCATCTTCAGCATGGTATACAGGAGCTTTCTGTGCGAGGGCTTGAAGCCGTCGATCTCCGGGATGGCGCGGGAGACAATCACGCTCATGGCATAGGGCATGTAGTTTGTCTCCAGCGTCTCGGTGATGGGCTGCTCCAGGATCTCCGCCCGGAGGCCGACCACGTTGGGATTATCGTATTTTTTCTTTTCTTCCTGCTTTTTTCTTGCCATAGCTTCCTACTTCTTATCTGTGCTTTTTCATTTTCCTGCCCGTGGTCAGGCTGCGCTTGCAGCGGGGGCAGGCGTCGATGGCCAGCACGCCCAGCATGATGACCTTGCCGCAATTGGGGCAGCGGCAGTATTTGACGTCAATATAGATAATGGCGATAAACAGAATCAGCGTAGCGCCGGAGAACAATCCCATCATCGTGGGATTGGAGCGCATGAAGACCGCAAGGCAGGCTGTGATGAGATCGCAGATCAGAAGCTTTTTCAGCAGATCCCTGCCGCGCATGAAGCTGTTGATATAGGTATTCATTGCTTATGCTCCTTTTATGATATATCCGCCAGATCCAGAAACTGCGCGCCGAATTCGGAGATGTGGTTTTTTCTGCCCTCGAGATTGTCGCCGAGCAGCAGATCGAAGACCTCCGCCATGCGTTCGGCGTCCTCGGGCATGACTTTAATGAGGCGGCGGGTCTCCGGGTTCATGGTGGTCATCCACATCATGTCCGGGTCGTTTTCGCCGAGGCCCTTGGAGCGGCTGATGCTCGCCTTCGCCCCGCCCAGGGAGTCGATGATCTCCGCCTTTTCCCGGTCGGAGTAGGCAAAATATGTCTTGCCCTTGCACTCGATCTCATAGAGCGGCGATTCCGCGATGTAGACATAGCCCTCCCGGATCAGGGTGGGCACCAGGCGATAGAGCATGGTGAGGATCAGGGTACGGATCTGAAAGCCGTCCACGTCCGCGTCGGTACAGATGATGACCTTGTTCCAGCGGAGGTTATTGAGATCGAAGCTTGAAACCTCCTTGGTGCGCTTGTCCTTGACCTCCACCCCGCAGCCGAGCACTTTGATGAGGTCGGTGATGATATCGCTTTTGAAGATGCGCACATAGTCGGCCTTGAGACAGTTGAGGATCTTGCCGCGCACGGGCATGATGCCCTGAAACTCCGCGTCGCGCGAGAGCTTGCAGGCGCCGAGGGCCGAGTCGCCCTCCACAATGTAGATCTCGCGCCGGTCCACGTCCCGGCTGCGGCAGTCGACGAACTTCTGTACAGGGTTTGTGATATTGATGCTGCCGGAGAGCTTTTTCTTCATGCCCTGGCGGGCGCGCTCCGCCGTCTCGCGGCTGCGCTTGTTGATGAGCACCTGCTCGGCAATACGGTCGGCCTCCGGCTTATTTTCGATGAAATAGACCTCAAGCTGGCTTTTGAAAAACTCGGTCATCGCCGTCTGGATGAAGCGGTTGTTGATGGCCTTTTTGGTCTGGTTTTCATAGGAGGTCTGGGTGGAAAAGCAGTTCGTGACAAGAACCAGGCAGTCCTGCACGTCCTGGAACTTGATGGCGCTCTCGTTCTTCTGGTACTTGCCCTGCTGCTTGATGTAGCTGTCAATGGCGGAGGTGAAGGAGAGCTTCACGGCCTTGTCGGGCGCGCCGCCGTTTTCGAGCCACGAGGAGTTGTGGTAATACTCCAGGGCGTTCACCGTCTTGGAAAAGCAGAAGGCGGCGGAGAGCTTGACCTTGTATTCCGGCTTGTCCTCACGGTCGCGTCCCTTGCGCTCGGCGGAGATGAAGGTCGGGGCGGTCAGCGGGTTCTCCCCCGCAAGCTCCGTCACATAGTCCATGATACCGTTTTCGTAGAGGTAGTCTTTGGTATCAAAGCCCTTGTCCCGCTCGATGCGAAGCCGGAAGGTGACGCCCGCGTTCACCACCGCCTGGCGGTGCAGCACGTCGTCAAAATATTCCTCGGGGATGTTGATGTCCGTGAACACCTCGAGATCGGGGAGCCAGCGGATCGTGGTGCCGGTCTGCTTGCGGTCGGCGGGCTCGATCTGCAGCTCCTGCCCCTTTTTGCCCACGGGCTTGCCCTTTTTGAAGTGCAGGGTATATTTTTTCCCGTCGCGCCGCACCGTCACGTCCATATAGCTGGAAGCGTACTGTGTGGCGCAGGAGCCGAGGCCGTTAAGGCCCAGGGAATACTCATAGTCCCCGCCGTCGAGGTTGTTGTACTTGCCGCCGGCGTAGAGCTCGCAGAAAACGAGTTCCCAGTTATAGCGCTTCTCGTTGGGGTTCCAGTCCAGCGGGCAGCCGCGCCCAAGGTCGGAGACTTCGATGGAGTGATCCTTGTAATATGTAAGGGTAATCAGCCTGCCGTAGCCCTCGCGCGCCTCGTCGATGGCGTTGGAGAGGATTTCAAACACGGCATGCTCACAGCCGTCAAGCCCGTCGGAGCCGAAGATGACGCCCGGTCTTTTGCGCACTCTGTCCGCGCCCTTGAGCTGGGAAATGCTTTCGTTGCCGTAATTGGGGGTATTGCTCATGGTTTTCAAACCTTTCTGCCCCATTCCGGGGCATATTCCATGCACTTTAACTGTAGCAGTATAACATACTTTTCTGAGGATTCACACCACAATTCGGTGACATTTGTTATCGAAAAGAATATGCAAAAGACGGGCCGGTTTTGCCGGCCCGTCCCGCGGCTGCGGTCGTCTTCCCGTTCGGGCAAGGACCCTGCCGCTTGACATTTTTCCGTTTTCGGTGTATCCCTATATCTATAAGACACAGCGTCGGGCTGTCTCTGTCTCGTCCGCCGGAAATCTGTCCGGTCTTAGTTTGTGCCGGACGGGGTACAATAAACAGGTAAGTTTTGTCAGGAGTCTTTATGGATATGCTTCACACGATTCTGCTCATCGCAGGAGTTGTCGTGGCCGGTTATGTGCTGATCCGCATTGTGGCCGCGCCGATCAAAAAAATATTCAAGCTGCTCATCAATGCAGTGTGCGGCTTCGCGCTGCTGTTTGTGGCAAATTTCATCGGCGGCTTTTTCGATTTTTCGATCCCGATCAACATTGTCACCTGCATCGTCGCCGGAGCCTTCGGCATTCCGGGCGTGATCTTCCTTGTGGTCGTGATCTATTTTATGGGCTACATGGGCTATATGTAAAGTTTTCCCCCCGCCGTCCGGCGAGGGGATTTTTCATTTCATTTCGATCGTATAGCCTTTCAGCAGCGGGCTCACGTTGTCCAGCAGTTCTTTGAGCCACCAGCCGTAGGCGTAGCCCTCGGCGCAGCGGAAAAAGGGCGCATAGCCGGGCATGGCCTTTATCTCCTCCCGGCGCTCATAGAGTTCGCCCCGCCAGAAGGCGTCCATCACGGCATAGAAAAACGCCGAAGCCTGTTCCTGTTCCTTTCTGCTGATGGGATTGCGCTCGGCCATGTACCGGACGTTCTCGACAGAGTAGCTTTGAAGCTGCTCCTGCTGCCAGGCGGCGAAGTCCAGCAGCGCGGGATCCGTCTGCCCGCTCTGCTTTGCCCAGGCGCTCACATCCACCCGGCGAGGCAGGCAGCGCAGCCTGTCCCCTTCCAGATCCACGATGCTGTAGCCCGTGGGATAGGAGAGCAGATACTCCGTCACCTGTTCGGTCAGCCCCTGCTCCTGATACACGGCGCGCACATGGGTGTGCCCGCTGAGATAGAGCGGAACCTGGTACTTTCTCAGAAGCGCGGCAAAGCGCTCCCCGTTTTCCACATGGTAGCCGCTCGCCTCCGGGTTGCGGCTCTCTGCTGTTAGGAGGTTAAAGTGCCCGGCACAGAATACCGGCAGCCCCCGCCGCTTTGCCTCCTGCAGCATGGTCTCCGCCCAGCGGAGCGTCTCTTCGGAGAGAAAGGCTTCATTGTTCTGCCGCACTCCCGCACCGGGCAGGTCAATGGCGCCAGGGCTGTAGCCGCCCATGTCCATCATCAAAAGCGCGGCGTCCTCCCGCAGAATACAATAGCTCAGGGATGCGGCGTCCCGGCTCCATGCCTCGTCATAGCCGAATTCAGCGTAGTACGCGGCAAATTCCTGCTGCCCGACGGGCGCGAGGTCGTGGTTCCCAGGCAGGGCATAGACGGGCAGTCCCGCCTCTTCCGCCCGCCGGAGCTTCGCCGTGAGCGCCTCGTGCCGGTGGGGCTTGCCGCCGTTTACCAGATCGCCGGTCAGCAGGAGAAAGGCCGCGCCCTGCTCCTTTGCGTCCCACAAGAGCGCATCGACAAGCTCCATATTATAGCCCGCCGCGGAGAGAGCCGCGGCGCTTTTGTTTGTGTTGTCCGGATCCAGATGCAGATCCGAGGCCACGGCGACGCGAAGCCCCCACGCCTCCGGCAGCGCGGAAGGCGCCGGCGGTGTGATCGCCTCTGCCTGCTTTGCTCCGCAGCCGGCAAGCATCAGCAGCACCAACAGAAAGGCTGTCACTCTGACTTGTTTTCTCACGATTCTCCCGCCCTTTTTTGACTGATCCATTCTTGGATCGCCTCCGCCGTGACGCTCTGCTGCTCTTCCCCGCTGATCGCCGCTTCCCCGTCGCCGCGCTGCGCGCCGTAAGCGCCGAACTGCGCGTGATTGCCGCCGGGGATCACCAGTTCCTCGGTGTCGGCGGGCCAACGGGCGCGGCTCTTTTCATAGCTATCCCGGTTCAAAATGCCGTCCCTGTCGCCGTAAACGGAGAGAAACACCAGCCTCTCATCCAGCTTCGCCGTGGGATAGGACGCCAGAAGGACAAGGCCGCCAACCCTGTCTGTATGGGCGTTTGCATAGCCCGACGCCGCAACGCCGCCGAGAGAGTGCCCTGCAAGGATCCAGTCCGTGTACGGATACGTCCCGATCAGCCGGTCTGGTGCATTGCTGTTGAAAAACGCGATATGAAACGGCATTTCCACGAGAAACGCGTCCGTTCCCCCCTCCGCAATGTGAAAGAGCAGCGGGGCGTAGGCCGCCGCCTCCACCTTTGCGCCGGGATAAAAAACCAACGCCGTATTCTCCCCCGGGCCGTCAAAGCGCCAGCCGTTCACGCTGCGCTCCACCGTCACGGTATCGGTGGAAAGAAGGGCTTTCTCTGCCGCCGGATCTGCGCGATAGAAATCGGCAAGCCACGCAAACAAGAGCGCCGCAAGCAGAAGGAGCGCCGCGGCCATGATCCGCACCGCGCGCCGCCGCACACGTTTTTTCCTTTCGCGCAGCGGGAATACGCATACGGCGGCGAGGATCACGCACAGAAGACTATATACCGCTGCCGTCATCTGCGTTCCGGGATCCCTTCATCTCGCAGCACGATGCAGTTCATTTTTTTACTGTAGGCCGTGCAGGCGTCAATGGCAATGATGCCGGGGGCAATATAGGGGCTGAAATCCGCATCCGCGCCGAATTCCGTGCCCTTGTTCTCATAGTGCGCATGTCCGTAGGAGCAGTGAAAATGCCCGCAGACTACGGTCTTTTCCTCTGCCCGCACCGTGCGGACGGCGTCCATGGGATTTGTCCAGCGCGCCTCCCGCCAGGCGGCGGCGTCGGCATGCCGCCAGTCCCCGTCGTACACCATGCCGCCGTACCACAGCTCGCAGGGGATCCATGCGTGGGTAAAGATAAAGCTTTTTGTCTCGTAATAGTCCAGCATGGCGGGGATGATCCTGGTGTAAAGCGGCGTCTCCTGTCCGGCCCTGGCAAGGCGCATGTTGGCATTCCAGCTGTAGCCCGCGCTCAGGCCCGTGAGCTGCTCGAGCGTGTTATAGGTGCCGTTTTGCAGATGGTGGCGCAGAGGTCTGCCCCGGTCTTTCGTCACAAGCTCCTGAAACAGATCCTCATGGTTGCCCCGGATCAGGATGACGCGATCCTCATCCATCAGCTCCAGGATATAGTCCTGCAGTGCAAGCGCTTCCTCTCCCCGGTCAAAAAGATCCCCCAGCAGCAGGATCTTCTTCTCCTCCGGATCGTCATAGTACCCGGAATCCCGGAGAGCCTTTTGGAAAAGCGTACAGAAGCCGTGTATATCGGATAAAACGTAATACTTCATCATTCATAAGATAAGGCCGCCGAAAAACGATTCATTTTTCAGCGGCCTTCCGTTCCTATTATTGACTGTGATGTTGCCTTAAGGCAATACCGCACAATGCGGCAAGAGCAGATTCCGAGAAAATTTGGGTTCTGATGATGGCACTTTTTCGCAGATGTACTTTGTGTACCTCAAGAAAAAGTGACGAAATCAGGGCACAAATTTACCGGAAGATGCCGCAGGCGTATTGTGCGGTGTTGCCTTAATTATATGTCACTCTCGACGTCTCTATGCTTGGGACGATGCTGACGGCTTTGATGCCGGAGGCTGCGTCAAGGATGCTGTCCCAGCTTGGCGGTTCGGGTTCCACGGGCTCGGGCGGAAGCTCCACCTCTCCGTTGCGGTTTTCCACCACGGGGTTTGCCGGGTCATAGTCGGGATTTTCCGGCATGGCGCAGAAGCCGATGATGGCATAGTCATCATCGGTCAGCGTGAAATGCTCCACATAGTCGTAGCGGTTGCCCTCGATGGTATAGATCCAGCCGCGCTCTTCATCGATATCGCGGATGATGCCCATATGCTCGGCCTTCTCATCCATATCGAAGTCAAAGAAGATGAAGTCGCCGCGCTTGGGCTTATAACCCTCGTCCCAGTTTTTATACAGGCCAAGATCACGCAGCTCCCTGACCCATTCCGAGCAGTAGCAGTTATAGGGCACCGCCGATGAGGGAATGTTGGCATAGTACATGCAGAAGGAGATGAACATGGCGCACCAGTCACCGTACGGGATCCCGTACCAGGCGCCGTAGCGGGTGTAGCCCTTGGGATGCCAGGGATCCTCCGCCACATAGTTCAGCTCGCTCTCCGTATAACCGAGCTGGCTCTCGGCAATCATCAGCAGATCCTCCGCCCAGTTGCCGCTCAATTCCATATCCATGAACATCCGCCACCAGTCCGTCTCGTCCTCGAGATCGGCCGTCGGATCGCTTTCACTGGCAAAGCTGAGTTCTCTTTCCATCTGCAGAAGTGAGACGATCCCGTCGCCGGGGTTCATCGCAGGCTCTTCCGCCTCGGGAACCGGCTCTTCTATAATCTCCGCAGGCTCCTCTGCGATCAGGTCTTCCTCTTCCAAGTCAGCGGGTGTTTCCTCCATGCCGCAGATCAAAACCCGTTCCGCCTCGTAACAATCCTCGCTGTGTGTATGGGCTCCTTCGCCCTCTTCAAGGCCGCAGCTCAGTTCCGTTGACCAATCGTAGCACTCGTCGGTGTGCATATGCTCTCCGGTATTGTCCGTGCACCAGAGCTCTCCGCGCACCGGACGATAGCAGTCCTCCGTGTGCTGATGGCCTTCGCTTTCCGTCTGCCCGCAGACCAGATGGTTGCCGATGCTGTAGCAGCTGTCCGTATGGACGTGGCTTCCTTCCTCGATGATCACGGCTTCTTCATCCGCGAAGCCAAAAGCGGGGAGCGCACAGCAAAGCATAGCCGCTGTGCAAAGCAGGCTCACAAGGCGGACATGCAGTTTATTCTGTTGTCTTTTGTCTGTCCGTTTCATTGCATTACCCGTCAGTCAGGCTCATTGCGAGCCTGTTCTCTGTCAGAATATACATTTTCTGTCAATGGCCACAAGTAATTATGTCTACTCAGATGAGATTATAGTTTTTCCGACAGCTTCATGCAATCACAGTTCAGCAACAATTTGGCCAAAAAATAATAACAGCAGATTTCTCTGCTGTTATTATTCCGTCAGGCCTGGCCGATGACCTTATAATCCTGGGCCTCGACTGCTGCCTTCATCGTCTCGAAGTCGGCAGAGCCGGTGACGACGGCCGTGCCGGCCTCGTGGCTGACGACGGCGCTCTCTACGCCGTCCAGCGCCTCCAGCGCTTTCTTGACGCGGGCCTCGCAGTGCGGGCACATCATGCCTTCGATTTTCAGTGTGGTTGTCATGTTTGTTTCCTCCTGTTTGATATTTTCGATTTTGATTTCTCTGCTGCTCTGCTTTCGTGCAGGTCTGTCGCGGGAAGCGTCGTGCGGATCAAAAAGATTCAGCCGCAGGGCGTTGGTCACGACGCAGAAGCTGGAAAGACTCATCGCCGCGGCGCCCCACATGGGATTGAGCGTCAGGCCTGCCCAGACGAAGGCGCCTGCCGCTACGGGGATGCAGACGGCATTGTAGAAAAACGCCCAGAACAGATTTTCGTGGATATTGCGCAGGGTTGCGCGGCTGAGCCGGATCGCCGCCGGGACATCCAGAAGGCTGCCGTGCATGAGCACCACATCCGCCGCGTCCACCGCGATGTCCGCGCCCGCCCCGATGGCGATGCCGATATCGGCGCGGGTCAGCGCCGGCGCATCGTTGATGCCGTCGCCCACCATGGCGACCTTGCCGAACGCGCCCACCTCGCGGATCACGCTCTCCTTGCCGTCCGGCAGGACGCCCGCGATCACCGTATCGACGCCCGCCTCACGGCCGATGGCGTTTGCGGTGCGCTCGTTGTCACCGGTTAACATAACGACCTTCATGCCAAGGTTTTTCAGCTCCCGGATCGCCTGGGCGCTGTCGGGCTTGATCACATCCGCGACCGCGATGATGCCGAGAAGCTTTCCGTCATAGGCAAAAAACAGCGGCGTCTTCCCCTGTTCCGCCAGGGTCTCACTTTTTTCGAGCAGCGCCTGAGAAATCTTCACGCGCTTTTTCATAAAGCTCCCGCTGCCGCCGACGAGTTCTCTGCCGTCCAGCCTTGCCGTCAGGCCGTTGCCGGGCAGCGCGGTAAAGTCTTTGACCTCCGCCGGCGTGATGCTCTTGTCTGCCGCATAGTCCATCACGGCGGCGGCAAGGGGATGTTCACTCTTGGTTTCCAACGCGGCGGCGGCTTTCAAAAGCGCTGCCTCATCCGTTCCCTCTGCCGGGATGAGATCCGTCACCTTCGGCCTTCCCTCGGTGATGGTACCGGTCTTGTCGAGCACAACGGTGACCACCCTGCCGGTTTCCTCCAGCGCGGCGGCGGTCTTAAACAGGATCCCCTGCTTTGCGCCGACGCCGTTTCCGACCATGATCGCAACCGGCGTTGCAAGGCCAAGGGCGCAGGGGCAGCTGATGACCAGCACGGAGATCCCGCGGGCAAGGGCAAAACCGATCCCGCGCCCGAGCAGCAGCCACACAAGCGTCGTCACCGCGGCGATGCCGATGACCACCGGCACAAATACGCCCGAAACCTTATCCGCGATTTTGGCGATGGGCGCCTTGGTTGCCGCGGCGTCCGAGACCATGCGGATGATCTGGCTGAGGGTCGTGTCCTCCCCGACGCGGGTGGCCTCGCAGCGGATAAAGCCCACCTGGTTGACCGTCGCAGCGGATACGGTATCCCCCGGCGCCTTGTCCACCGGGATGCTCTCGCCTGTCAGGGCGGATTCATCCACGGCGCTGCTGCCCTCTTTCACGACGCCGTCGACCGGGATATTCTCACCGGGGCGCACCACAAAGACGTCGCCCTTTTTGACCGTTTCGATGGGGACGGTTTTTTCCTTTCCGTCCACCACGATCGTCGCGGTCTTCGGCGCGATTTTCATGAGTCCCTTGAGGGCGTCCGTAGTCTTGCCTTTGGAGCGCGCCTCCAGCATCTTGCCGACCGTGATGAGCGTGAGGATCATGGCGGCGGATTCAAAATAAAACTCATGCATCCAGACCATGGCGGCGTCAGAGCCGCCGGTGACCTGCGCCTCGGTCATGCGAAACAGCGCGTAGGTGCTGTAGACAAAGGACGCGCCTGAGCCAAGCGCCACCAGCGTATCCATATTGGGCGCGCGGTGCATGAGACCCCGAAAGCCGCTGATAAAAAACTTCTGGTTGATGACCATGACGGTGATCGCCAGCAGCATTTGGGCAAGCCCCATCGCCACATGGTTGCCTTCCAGAAAGCGCGGCAGCGGCCAGCCCCACATCATGTGGCCAATGGAGATATACATGAGCACCAGTAAAAAGCCCAGTGACGCAAGCAGACGGCGCTTCAGGACCGGCGTCTCCCGATCACGCAGGGCATCTTCCTCGGCCGATGGGGCAGACTTCTCCGCCCCCTTGGGGCTTGCGCCGTAGCCCGCAGCCTCTACCGCGGCAATGATGCTCTGCTCGTCCGCGCTGCCCTCGACCCCCATGGAATTTGTTAAAAGACTGACCGAGCAGGCCTCCACACCGGGTACGGCGCTGACCGCCTTTTCCACCCTGGCCGAGCAGGCGGCGCAGCTCATGCCGGTGACATTGTATTGTTTCATCGTTTCACACTCTCTTATTTCATCATCTTCTGCAGCGTATCCAGCAGTTCGTCCACGATCTCATCATTCCCCGCCCGCACATCGTTTACCACGCACGAACGGATATGGTTGGACAGCAGCTCCCGGCTGAAGGCGTTGAGCGCGGCGTTGGCCGCTGCCGCCTGGGCCAGGATATCCGGACAGTAGGCGTCGCGCTCCAGCATGCCGCGGATCCCGCGGATCTGCCCCTCGATCCGGTTCAGGCGGTTGACAAGCCGCTTGTATTCTTCCTCAGAGCGCTCTTTCTTTTTATGGCAGCAGCAGGAAGTCTGCTCTTCCATCAATTCAGACACGATCTATCACCTCTTCACGGTGCAAAGTATATACCCCCTATGGGTATATGTCAAGCATGAAAAACGGCGCGGATCAGCATCCGCGCCGTAAAAGGCGTGTTTTATCAGGGATAATAAATATCGAACGCGTGCTCGATCAAAACCTCTTCCCCGTTGGTGTAAGAGTTATTCTCCGCAATGGCCGATACAATATAGGTATAGTGGCCGGGCTCGAGCATGCCGAAGATGAGATTGGCGTTCACCGTACCGGCGAGGCTGAAATACTGCTCATACGGATAGTACATGCAGATCTGCTCGTTCTGGCCGGAATCGTTGTTGTAGATCCGTCCGCAAACCTGCGCGATCACGCCCTTGTCCGTATAGATTTCGCCAAGCAGATCCGCCTTGCCGTATTGCGGCATGCTCTCCGGATAGGTGGCGTTTTCTATGTAGAGGTGCGGGATATTCGGATCCTCCAGCACAGGCTCCGGCGTCGGAACAGGCGTCGGCGGCGGGGTCGGTATCGGGGTCGGCTCCAGACTCGGCGTGGGCATAATCGGAACCGGGGGTGCGCTCGGCACCGGCTGCGCGATCACATCCGCCGTCGGCTCCGGCTCCACCTGTCCGGGGGTGGGCAGCGGCGGCAGCTTGATATTGGCGACGCGGGAGCAGGCGCAAAGGAGACACACCGTTGCGAGCGCCAGGATCATGCAGATTATTTTTTTCAGTTTGACATGGTTTCTTTTCATATGCAACTCACCGGTAACAACTCTTCGTATTTCGCAGCATACCAGGCCGAAACGCCGGAAGCTTTGTCAATCCGAGCTATATTATAACGGCAGCGGATTGAAAAAGCAACCGAAAAAACGGGCCTTCCTCAGAAAGCCCGTTTTTCGACGGATTACACAACAGGAATCAGCAGTCTGTCACCGGCGCTGAGACGCGTGAGATCTCTCCAGCCGTTGAACGCCTCCAGGATATTGTAATAACGGTTGTAGTTGATCCCGAAGTCGAAGAACACATCGTAGGCGCTTTCACCGTAACGCATGACATGACCGATCACAGTGACATAGAAGCTGTTGGGATTCACGTTCTCCCAGGTGGTGGGCAGATAGTAGGTCGCACCGACGACGAGCGAATCGAGGTTGCTTACGCCGTTCAGGCTGCGGATCATGTCGGCATAGGTCTCATAGCGCAGCCCCCAGCGGCTGTAGATGTTCTGGATGGAGTCCCCGCTGCGGATCACATACGGGATCACATAGAAGAAGACAGAATCCTCCGGGACTTCGTAAACCGGCTGAACATAGACAGGGTTTGCATAGTAGGTCTGACCGACATAGACGGGATCCACATAGACCGGCTCGACATAGGTAACAGGCGCGGTGTAATTTATTGGAAGCAGGATGGTGTCCCCGGGGTAGAGATTGCTCATCTGCCACTCGGCGTCAAAGCCATTGAGCTGCATGATAACGCCTTTTACATCATTATAATTCAACCCATAACTCGAGCATATGTCGTACACCGTGTCCCCCCAATCCAACGTCACGGCGACGACTCCGTCCCAGGCCATTGCCGCTGCAGGCACGAGAAGAACAAACAGCGCAAGACAAAGTACAAGAGACAATACACGCTTCACAATAGCAGCAGCTCCTTTCCATTTGTTAAGAAAATATTATCACAACGCATTATATATGTAAAGGAAATTTTGAATTTTGTGGAAAAACGACAAATTCGGTCGATATCTGTATTGTAGTTTGCCCATCATGTCCGTACTATATCTTGCTAAAATAGTGTTGTTTTTACGTTTTGATACTATATATTGTTCCTTTCCTGTGTTTTTTATCAAGGCTTCAGTTTTTACCGTGCCAAATAAAAATAACATTTTGTTAATATTTGCCGCCAATTTATAACTTTTAACTGCTTTGGGAACGCTACAGCTTGTGTTTTTTCTCCTGCTCGCTTTCTCTATCTTGTGGTCAAAGCTGAGGATTCAATCCGGTATTCATATGGCTGCGTTGATTTACATAATCACAGGAGCATCCGCACTGTCAGTCACGCTTAACAGGATTTGTGACATTACAGTGGCAAATTGCGTTTTGTCAATTAGGCAAAAGCTATAATTTTTTTAATTAACCTTCGTACAAAACGCCCAGATTCGTCGGAACACACAAAAATGATTGATTTTGCCCTGCCAAAATGGTAGAATCAATCAAGCAGGCGGGCTGCATCCCGTCCGAAAAATTTTTAAAAAAGTGAGGAAAACAGTATGAAGAAGTATCTTGCAATCTTCCTGGTGCTGACGATGTTCGTGGCTCTCTGCCCCGCAGCGTTTGCCGACGGAATCCGTCTCTTTAACGGCAAAATCGAGATTGCCGAACCCCTGAACCACGCAGCCAAGGCTTATGAGGAAGCCACCGGCAAGCATGTCGAGGTTGAGTCTCTCGGCGGCGGCGTTGACCTTCAGGCCACGCTGAAGCAGTACTATCAGGCCGGCAACATGCCCGATATCTTCGTTGGCGAAGGCAAAACCGACTTCGACAACTGGACCGGCATGATGGTCGATATGTCCGACCAGGCCTGGGCCGCCGATACCGATGCCGGCTTTGTTGATGAGTCCGGCGCTCTCATCGGCTTCCCCTACACCACTGAGGCCATCGGCCTGGCCTACAACAAGAGCATCCTTGACAAAGCCGGCGTTGATCCCGCCAGCATCACCGGCCCCGAGTCCATGAAGGCCGCCTTTGAGAAGATCGACTCCATGAAGGATGAGCTGGGCATCACCGCTGTCATCGGCTACTGCGCCAACGCCACCGAGCTTTACTGGTCCACCGCGCAGCACCTGTTCGGCCAGTACCTCGACGCCGGCCTTGCCCGTGATGACACCACTTACTTTGACATGCTCATGGACGGCGGCAAGCTGGACACCGAGCGCTTCACCCACTTCGCTGAGATGGTCGCCCTCTTCAACCAGTACTCCGACCCCGCCCTCCTCGTCTCCGGCAACTATGATATGCAGGTCTCCGGCTTCGCCGCCGGCAAGTATGCCTTCGTGACCCAGGGCTCCTGGATCGGCTCCTCCCTGACCAACCAGTACAAGGATCTGTACGCCGCTGCCGGCAACTTCGAGTGCGGCTACGTCCCCTACGCCTTTGAGGAAGGCATCGACACCATCCTCACCAACTCCCCCTCCTGGTGGGCTGTTTACAAAGACGGCAACGTCGCTGAGGCTGAGGAGTTCCTGAACTGGCTCGCCACCAACGACGGCCAGAAGATCATGGTCGAAGAGGCCGGCTGCGTCAGCCCCTACAAGAGCTGCACCGCCATCGCCAATGACCCCTTCGCTCCCGGCATCTCCAAGTTCACCGCCGAGGGTAAGACCTCTTCCTGGCACTGGCTCAACCAGCCGGGCAACCTGGCTCAGGACTACACCGGCGCTATCTTCCAGGACTTCGCCATGGGTATCATTGACACCGAGGGCTTCGTTCAGGATATGGCCGACACCATCCCCCAGTGCATCAAGTAATCTGACCTTGGGATTCCTGCGTTAAGAAACTCTGGGGCGGCGGGCCTCCCCGCCGCCCCTTCTTTATTGTTTATCGTTTCGGAGAAAAGTTACCGGAAAGGGAGCGTTCTGAAATATGAATGAAAATACCGCCCAAAGGAAAACGATGTCGATGACTCTCCTGGGGCTGGGGACGATCCTGCTGATTGCCGCGCTGTACATGGACTTTGCGAAGAAGTATGCGAAGCTCGGCAATTTTGAGATTCGCGGCGCCTGCCTTATCTGCGGCGCGCTGCTGATTCTGGCGGGCATCTACTATATCCCCACGGTTTTGCACCACAGGGCAATCATCAACTGCATTTTCCTGTTTCCCCTGCTCTTTACCTTTGCCGTAACCGTCATCATCCCCATGTTTGTCGGTTTCTTCTATTCCTTCACGGACTGGAACGGCGTCACCTTTACGAGAATGGTCGGCTTTGAAAACTATGCCGCCATGTTCAAAGAGCCCGCGTTTATCTGGTCGCTGCTGCTCACCGTTCTGTTCGTGATTGTGAACATGATCCTTGTGAACCTGGTGGCCTTCCTGCTGGCGCTGCTGTGCACCACGAAGCTCAAGGGCGTGGGCTTCTTCCGCGCCGCCTACTTCCTGCCGAACCTGATCGGCGGCATCGTGCTTGGCTATATCTGGCAGTTCATCTTTGCCAACGTGCTCACGAAGATCCTCAACTCTCCGTACTCCGCGCTGGCCAGGACGAACACCGCCTTTATGGCGATCATCGTCGTGTACATCTGGCAGTATGCCGGCTATATCATGCTGATCTACATCAACGGTCTTGCTACCGTCCCGAAGGACGTGCTCGAGGCTGCGCAGATCGACGGCGCAAACGAGATCACCACGCTCTTCAAGATCAAGATCCCCATGATCGCGGCCACCTTCACCATCTGCACCTTCCTGACCCTGACCTCCGCGTTCAAACAGTTCGACGTGAACCTGGCCCTTACAAACGGCGTCGGCACTGTTAGAGGCTTCATGGGCACGCGCCTTTCCAACGGCACCCAGATGATCGCGCTGAATATCTACAACACCGCATTCGCGCGTGACCAGTACGGCTACGCCCAGGCAAAGGCCATCCTGTTCTTCATCATCCTGGCCTGCGTGTCGCTGCTGCAGGTTCGTATCTCCAATAAGAGGGAGGTCGAAATGTAATGAAAATGAAGACGTCCAAGGCGGTCATCCTCACGATCATCGCCGTTCTTCTTGCAATCTACATTCTGTTCCCCTTCGCGCTGGTGGTTTTGAACTCCTTCAAGAACCAGGCCGCCATCGTCAACGACCCGATCTCCGCCGCGGGCGCAAGCTTCAAGCAGTTTGCCTCCAACCTGAGCGCGGTCGTCAACAACAAGAACTTCGTGTTCTGGCATGCCTTTGGTTCCTCCGCCATCGTCACCATCATCTCCCTCGTTCTGCTGGCAGTCTTCGGCGGCATGTCCGCCTGGGTCATCTGCCGCAACAAGACCAAATGGTCCACCGTCATTTACATGACCTTCATCTCCTCCATGATCATCCCCTTCCAGGTGGTTATGCTCCCGCTGATCGCCACCTTCCGTGAAGTGGGCAAGTTCGTGGGTCTGGGCATGAACGGTACGCTGCCCGGCCTGATCTTCGCGTACTGCGGCTTCGGCGGCGCCATGACGGTCTTCATTCTCACCGGCTTCATCAAGGGCATCCCCTATGAGCTGGAAGAGGCCGCGGCCATTGACGGCTGCTCTCCCGAGGGCACCTTCTTCCGCATCATCTTCCCCCTGCTCAAGCCCACGATCGTGACGGTCACGATCCTCAACGGCATGTGGATCTGGAACGACTACCTGCTTCCCTCCATCCTGCTGGGCCAGTCGAACCCGAACAAGACCCTGCCCGTCGCGGTGCAGGCCTTCGTCGGCTCCTTCGTGAAGTCCTGGGACATGATCCTGACGGCGGCGCTGCTCGCCATGATCCCCATGATCGTGATCTTCCTGATTGCGCAGAAGCACATCATGGACGGTATGGTTCAGGGCGCTATCAAGTAAGGTTCCCGAAAAAGCATTCTCTGGGGGTGCCGCTCAACGGCGCCCCCGATTTTATGTGTATGCCGGAGGTCAGACTTCTATGAAACTTTTTGACTCGGACGGGCCCCTGATGACGGCCCTGAGCCGCTTTGCGGATATCGTGATCTGCAACCTCATGTTTGTCCTTTTCTCTTTGCCCGTTTTTACGATCGGCGCGTCCCTCGCAGCGCTGTACACCTGCACGCTGCAGTTTGTGTATGAAGAGGACAAGGATACCGGGCTTGTATTCCGCGATTTCTGGCTGGCCTTCAAGCGCAATTTCAAGCAGGCGACGATCCTGTGGCTCATCTGCCTGCTGGTCATTCTGTTTCTTGCCGCCTATTACTGGGTGACGCAGAGCCTCGCGGGAACCTATGGGAAAATCTATCAGATCACCTTCTATTTCCTCGCGCTGGTGTTTCTCTTCGGCTTTGTTTACCTCTTCCCTCTCCAGGCGCGCTACGAAAACACGATAGGGAATACGCTGCGAAATGCCTGGCTGCTCAGCATCGCCGCCCTCCCCTGGACGGTGCTGTGCATCCTGCTGGTCGCGGCGGCGTTCTATATCAGCTTTGTCATGAATCCCCGGGCCGTGAATCTCTTCACCTATCTCTGGGCTGTCTGCGGCTTCGGCGTGATCGCCTATCTGCAGAGCTTTTTCATCCGCAAGGCCTTTGCCCTGCTCAGTCCCGAGACGATGAAGCTCAAAACCACGCATCAGGCCGAGGGCTCCGTTTTTACCGATGAGGAACACCGGGGAGACGATCTCATGGTGCAGGAGAGCAGCTACTCCAACCCCAACTGGAACCGGCGTGAGGATATCGTCGGCCCGGACAAGCCGCAGAAGAAACGCAGAAGACGCTGAGTTGAGCATATACACAAACGCCCCGTGGGAGTCGATTTTGACTCCCACGGGGCGTTTGAATTTTGTTTGTTTATCAGCGAATGCGGATGACTGCACCGGCGCTGATTCTGTCGGGGTTCTTGATGCTGGGGTTGAGCTGGAGGATCTGGCCCATGGGGACCTGGGCGCGCATTGCGATCTCGGAAAGGGTGTCGCCGGGAACGATGCGGTAGTAGATTGCCGCGCCTTCCTGCCAGAAGTTGCCGTTGGCGCCGCCGCCGGATACGTTTTCGGTTTCCTGATCGTTGAGGACTTTCATTTTGTCAGACATGGTTTTTATCTCCTTTATAAAAATGATTTTTGATTTAGCGGACGCGGATCGCGTCGCCGCTGCGGATGACGTTTTTCTCTCTAGTTTTCGGTTTCTTTCCTGCTTGCGGGATTATCATACCACAGGTTTTGTCACAGAACTGTCACAGTTTGCAGGGCGCCCCGCCGAAGAAGCAGGATCATCCGGTGCTTTGGCCGGGATCAAACCGTGGCCATGCCGTTGGCGTAGATGCTGCCGATGGGCACGCCGCCGTAGTTGCCGTTGAAGTGCCACACAGCGGAGATGGACACATTGCCGTAGATATTGGGGATGGTGAAGGTCGCCAGGGTGTTGGTCGCCATGCCGCCGCCATAGTAGTTGATGGGGTTGTTGGAGGCCGCATACATCATGCCGTTGACGCTCACCTCCACACCGTTGAGGAGGGAGCCCGCCGTCAGGTTGCCGGAGGTCGCGCTCACGACGATCATCAGGCCGCGGTTGCCGTAGATGTCGATACCCGCATACCAGTTGACGATGATGTTCAGGCTGGTGCCGGTGTTGGACATAAAGCTGCCGGAGCCGGTCAGGGTAACGCCGTCGACGCCGCCGGAGACGTTCTCCAGGGAATCGTCATCCAGAGCCGCCAAATTCTTCTTGATTTCTTTTGCGCTCATATTCATATCTCCCTATAAAAAAGCCGTGTGCTTTCGTTGTCGGTTTTCTGTACCTCGTTCTTATGATTTGATTTTACATCTTTTTTTCTTTTTTTCAAGGGGGCGTGGCAGAATGTCACATCCACTATTTACCATTTTCGAATCTTTTGCCGTACCGGGTCGGATATGGTTTACAGTCAATGAAGCGATCTGCCATATTGAAAAAAAGTGAATTTTACCGTATACTGTATGATATTGATTATATTGGTATTTTTACTGATTGTACAGCATGCCCGAGAGTCTGGAGGTCGACAGAAGATGAGTCTGCTTTTCGCCGAAACGCTCCGTTCCCTGCGCAGCGAGCATGGCTATTCCCAGCAACAGCTTGCGGAAAAGATTGTTGTAAACCGTTCCACCGTTGCAAAGTGGGAGGCGGGAAGCCGTCTGCCGGATATCGAGATGATTTACCGTCTCGCAAACGCGCTCAACATGGACGTCAACACATTGCTCAACGCCGCCTGGGAAAGTGAAGATTCCCCCAACATCATTCTGGTGGACGATGAAAAGATCATCCTTTCAGGGGGGATCCCTATTTTGGAGGAGGTTTTTCCCAACGCCACGATCACAGGCTTCACCAGGCCCTCAGACTCAATCGCGTTTGCCAAAAATAATCAGATCGCGCTGGCCCTACTGGATATCGAGATGGGAAAGCTCGGCGGTCTTGAGCTGTGCCGTGAGCTCTTGAGCGTCAATTACCGCACCAACGTCATTTTTCTGACCGGCTACCGGGACTATTCCTTTGACGCATGGCAGACCGGGGCCTGCGGGTTCATCCTGAAGCCCATGACCGCGGAGGCCGTCAGAGCCCGGCTTCCATACCTGCGCTACAGCATACCGGGAGGGATAAAGTATAATGGTTGATTGGATATTGCTTGCAAACTTCTCTTTGGACGTTGCGGCGCTGATGCTGATGCTGATCTGCCTGTTCTCGGTCAGCATCAGCCGGGATCTGGAGCGCTGGTCACGGCGTTTTTTCCGTGTTTTTTTCTCTGTATTGATCCTGTACATAGCCTGCAATCTTCTCTCCATCATTTTGGGAACCGTACACGATCCGGGCTATACGACCTCGACGAAGCTTGCCGTCTATTTTGAATCTCTGTTCTCTGCCCTGCTCATGCCGCTTCTGGCGCTTTATCTGCTGCACTGCGCCGGGGAGAACTGGCGCAGAAGCCCGCTGTTTAACGGCGTAAGCCTTCTATTTCTGATCTACTTTGTTCTTTTGACTGTCACGCAGTTTACGACCTTTATTTACTATTATACACCGGACAACGTCTATCATCGCGGCCCATGGTATCCGGTTCTTCTGGTGATACCCATCGTGACGATGCTGCTTCTTCTGGCCGCTCTTCTTCGCAGAAAAGACCGCCTGACGCGCAAACAGTTCACAGCCTTCCTGCTCTATCTTCTTTTGCCAATGCTCGGCATGCTGGTTCAGATGTGCTTTTTCGGCCTGTATACGATCGTCTTCGGCTCTACACTCGCCGCTACGTTTATGTACGTTTTCATTCATACCGATCAGGTGGAGCAGCACGTCCGGCGGCAGGAGGAGATTGCGCGTCAGCGCGCCAGCATCATGGTGCTGCAGATGCGGCCCCACTTTATCTACAACACGCTGCTCAGCATCTACTATCTCTGCCAGCAGGACGCAAAAAAGGCGCAGCAGGTCATCCTGGATTTTTCCAGCTATCTGCGTCAGAACTTTACCGCCATCGTCAAGGAGGACACGATCCCCTTTTCCGAGGAACTGGAGCATACCCGCTCCTATCTCGCGGTAGAGCAGGTGCGCTTTGAGGATCGGCTCTACGTGACCTATAACACGCCTGCAACTCGTTTTCGCATCCCGCCCCTGACGCTGCAGCCCATTGTGGAAAACGCCGTCAAGCACGGCATTGACCCCGAGCTCGGGCCGCTGAAAATTCATATTGAGACCCGCGAAACGGAGAAGGGGCACGTGATTATCGTGACCGACAACGGCCCCGGCTATGTGCCTGTCAATGACAACGAGCCGCACATTGCCCTCAACAATATCCGGGAACGGCTGGAGCTCATGTGCGGCGGAACGCTGGACATCTGCTCCGGGAAGGTTCGCGGCACCGTCGTCACGATCACGATCCCCGAAAGATCTGAACAGGCATAAGCGCCCCTGCTTCCGTTCGTGCTGAGAATTGGCGTTGAATGCTGATTGTTGGATATTGATGGTTGATTGTTTATACTGATAATTGATTATTGATTGTTGGTATTAGTATTGGTGACGATGGTCGACGATGGTCGACGATGGTCGACGTTGGTCAACGATGGTCAACGATGGTCGACGTTGGTCGACGATCGTCAATTTCCTCTATGGCAATACCGCACAATGCGGCAAGAGCAGATTCCGAGAAAATATGGGGTCTGATGATGGCACTTTTTTGCAGATGTACTTTGTGTACCTCAAGAAAAAGTGACGAAATCAGGGCACAAATTTACCGGAAGATGCCGCAGGCGTATTGTGCGGTGTTGCCCTATAGAACGTTCAAGACCCCCGGCTGAGCCGGGGGTCTGTGCTTTATTCGGATGTGCTTGCAGGAATCAGAAGAGCTGCCTGCGGGCGCGCTCCTTGTCGGCGGCTTCGTCATCGGCGGGATACCACATCGGATCGACCAGATGGACACAGCATTCCTCGCCCTGGGAGAAGGCAATGCGGTGAGGCGTCTGCACCTTCAGAAGCTGGTCGCCCACAGGGACAAGGTACTCGGTGCGGTCGGTCAGGAAGATGCGCTTTTCCACATGCGTGCGGTAGCCGCCCTCCCCTGTTCCGGTGAGCGCGATCTCGTTGGGGCGGGTGGCAACCACCATTTCCTCGGCTGCGTCGGCGGGGATGCGCAGATCCAGCGCCTGCTCCATGTGTCCCTTGGGATAAACCTTGCCGTCCTTTAAGACGACATTGATGAAGGTGCTCTCCCCCAGAAAGTTGTGCACAAAGCGGTTGCAGGGCTTATTGTACAGGTTCTCCGGGGTGTCGATCTGCATGATCTTGCCCATGTCGCACACCATCATGCGGTCGGAGATGGCCATGGCCTCGCTCTGGTCATGGGTGACAAAGATGATGGTGAAGTTGAATTTGCGCTGCAGGGCCTTGATCTCAAAGCGCATTGTCTCGCGCAGCTTGGGGTCAAGGTTACTCAGCGGCTCGTCCAGCAGCATGACCTTCGGGTTTGTGACAATGGCGCGGGCCAGGGCGATACGCTGCTGCTGGCCGCCGGAGAGGTCGCTGGGAAACACCTTCTCCAGGCCGGTAAGACTTGTGTGATGCAGCGCCTCATTCACGCGCTTTACAATGTCCGTCTTGTTGACCTTCTGGATGCGCAGGGGGAAGGCCACGTTTTCAAACACGTTCATATGCGGCCAGACGGCAAAGGCCTGGAACACCATGCCGAGTCCGCGGTCCTCCGGCGGGACATACAGATTCTTTTTGCTGCTGGATACCAGCCTGCCGCAAAGCTCGATCTCGCCCTCCGTAAGATCCTCAAAGCCCGCGATCATGCGCAGCGTCGTGGACTTGCCGCAGCCGGACGGCCCCAGGAAGGAGAAGCATTCGCCCTCATGCACGTTGAGGTTGAAGTCATCCACCGCAACGATGTCGCCCAGGGTCTTGGTGGTAAAGCGTTTGGTTACATGATTCAGTACGATTTGATCTGCCATCGCTTAAACCCCCTTCCGATCCTTGGTCAGCTTGGTGACAATGGTGTTGAGAATGATGATGATGCCGATGGCGACCGTGGCCAGCGCGGCGGCCTGCGGGATCATGCCGGCGTCGCGCAGGGAGTAGATCTGCACACCGAGGGTGCGGGTATACGGGCCATAGAGCAGGATGGAGGTCGTCACCTCACGCATGGCGGGCAGGAAGATGAGGAAGAAGCCGCTCACCATGGCGGGGCGGATGAGGGGCAGCGTCACGTCGGCAAGGCTCTCGGTGTGGCTTGCACCGCAGACGCGGGCAGCCTCTTCAAGGGATGAGTGTACCTGTAAAAGCGCCGCCGAGGAGGTCTTCATGCTGAATGAGAGATAGCGCGCGAGGTAGGCCACCAGGATGATCCAGATAGTGTTGTAGAGGTTGATGCCCATAATGCGCCCGCTCCAGGCGAGGATCACGCCGATGGAGAGCACCGTGCCGGGAATGGCGTAGGGCAGCATGGAGATGACCTCCAGCACACCCCTGCCGCGCGGGCGGATCTTCTGCACCACGTAGGCAACGAGCGTACCGAGGAACATACAGATGATGCCCGCGGTGATGGACACAAAGAGGGAGTTTCGGATGGAGGCGATGGTGCCGTTTGCGGAAAAGACCTTCTGATACTGGGCGAAGGTAAAGTTCTTGAACTGCAGCGGCAGGCCGTAGGCCTTGAGGAAGGAGATGAGCACGATCATCACGAGCGGGACAATGACGATCATCACGAGGGTCAAAATCGCAAGGATCAGCAGGGGGATCTTGGCCCCGCGCAGCTTGATGAGCGTCGGGCGCATGGACTTGCCCTTGATGATGTCATAGCTGCCGGCGGCCAGGATGCGGTTTTGCAGGATCAGCGCCAGTGACACGACCACCACCAGCATGACCGAGATGGCCGCGCCCTGGCGGATGCCGTCAAAGGAGCCGCCGGAATTGTAGATGACCTCATAGATACGCGTCGGGAGTGTGTAGATGCGCTTGGCATAGCCCAGAATGGCGGGTACGCCGAAGTGTGCCAGAGACGTGGTGAGGATCAGCAGGGCGCCTGCAGAGATTGCGGGCTTTACAAGGGGCAGGGTGATCTTCCAGATGACCTGCCGCTGCTTTGCGCCGGCAATGCGGGCGGATTCCTCCAGCGTCGGGTCCATGCGCTCAAGCGCGGAGACGACCTGCATGAAAACAAAGGGGAAATAATAGCTCACTTCCACAAAGACGATGCCCCAGACGGAGTTGATGTTGATGGGCATGGACTTGAGATGGAACAGCTCCTTGAGGAATTTGTTGATATAGCCGGAGCGGCCGTTGAACATCATATCCCAGGCCATGGCGCCGAGGAAGGGCGGGAACATGTAGGGGATGTTGAACAGGGCGCGCATCAGGCCCTTTGCGGGGATGTCGCTGCGGCCCAGGAGCCAGGCGTAGAACACGCCCATGATGGTGCCGAGGATCGTGGTAAACACGGCGATTTTCAGCGTGTTCCACATGGCGGCAAGGTTGTTCGGCTCCGTGAGCTGCTCGGTAAACAGCTTGACCTCCAGCTTGCCTTCATAAAAGAAAGCGTTGTAGATGATCATGAAGATGGGGATGACCACGATGATCAGCAGCAGGATGAAGCAGACCACCGTCATCACCTTGTCCATGTTAAAGCGCCTGCGCCCGTCTACGGCCGCAAGATCCGCGCTGACGCCGCCATATTTGCTCATGCCGTCTCAGCTCCTTTCTGCGCCGGGTAGAAGCGCGCATTCAGAAAACGCACGCCCACTGTTTCTCCTTCGTTCGCCACGCCCTTGGTGCGCGCGTCCAGCATGCTCTGCTGCACGCGGATCTGCTTTTTTCCGATGGACAGGAAGTAGTTATACTCGCTGCCGAGGAAGATGCGGGAATCCACTCTTGCTTTCAGGGGCGCATCCTTGTCAAACACAATATCGTTCGGCCGCACGCCGAGCTCGAAGCCGCCGTTCGCCGCCTCCGCCGGAACCTCCCCGGGATAGGGGATCTTCTCGCCGCAGTCGAGCTTCAGTACGCCCCCCTCCCTCACAAGCGGGATGAAGTTGGAAACGCCGATAAACTCAAAGGTAAAACGGTTGGCCGGGTGCAGGATGATCTCCTCGTCCGAGCCGTACTGGCAGAGCGTCCCGTTCTGCTCCATAATGGCCATCTTGTCACAAAGCTGCAGCGCCGACTGCTGGTCATGGGTAATGTACAGGATGGTGGCGTTCAGACGCTTCTGGATCATGCGGATCTCCAGCAGCATCTCCTCGCGCAGCTTCGCGTCGAGGTTTGTGATGGGCTCGTCCATGACCAGCACGTCGCTGTCCACGACCAGGGCGCGGGCGATGGCCACGCGCTGCTGCTGGCCGCCGGAGAGCTGGTTCGGCAGGTGGTTTGCGTACTCGGTCATATGAACCTGCTCGAGCGCGCGCATGGCGCGCTGGCGGATCTCATCCTTGGGGACACGCTGTTTTTTCAGGGGGTAGCACACGTTTTCCAGCACGGTCATGTGCGGCCACACGGCGTAATCCTGGAAAACGATGCCGATGTTTCGCTTTTCCGCAGGCACATTGATGCGCCGCTGCGCGTCAAAGAGCACCCTGTCGCCGACTGTGATGGAGCCGGTCTCGGGCTTGATAAGTCCCAGCAGCGCACGCACAAGCGTCGTCTTGCCGCAGCCGGACGGCCCTACAAGGCAGACGATTTTCCCGCTCTCGACTTCCAGCGAAAAATGCTCCAGCACTGTGTTTGAGCCGTAGCGAAAGGTAATGTCGTTAAATTTCACATTGGCCATAGCATATTCTCCTTACAGCTATTAAAAGAGCGGGCATGCCCGTACTGAAGACAGGCATGCCCGCCGCTGCATACAAGCTTACTTGTTGAAGATCTTGTTGAAGTCGTTCAGGTAGTTCTGCAGATTTTCGCCCAGTTCGTTGTAGTCCACGGGCATGTTGATCGCGGCGATGGCGGAGGTGTCGACCTGCATCTCCACGTCGTCACGCACGGAAACGAGATTGTTGGCGACCAGGACTTCCTGCCCCTCTTTGGAGAGGATGAAGTCCATGAGGAGCTTGGCGTTATCCTCATTGGCGCAGCCCTTGATGATGGCGATGGGGCTGGTCATGGTGATGACGTCCTCGGTGGTGTAGTGGAAGGCCATGGGGCTGCCCTCGGCAATCAGGTTAGCGGACACGTAGTCCAGGCAGATGCCGACCTGATAGGAGGCGTCGGCCACGCGGTTATGGGTCGCGGTGGTGCCGGACTCAAGCTCCACGCCGTTGTCGCGCAGCTTCTCAAAGTAGGCCGGGCCGTACTTCTCGGACTGCATCATGGCGGCCATCCAGTACTTGGTGGTGGAGGCCTGTGCGGGGTCGGTCATAACGATCTGGCCCTGCCATTTCGGATCGAGCAGGTCATTCCAGGTCTTGGGGGCGTCAGCCTCGTCAACGCCGATGAACCATGCAATGCCCATCGTCACAAGACGGCCGGCGGTGTAGTATCCGTCAGGATCCATGTACTCTTTCGCAATATGCTCGGTCTCGGGGGAAACATAAGGCGTCAGCCAGCCGTTGGCCTTGAACACCTCATAGTCGGACGGGTCGCCCAACCAGACCAGATCGCTTGCGATCTGTCCGCCGTCCTGGGCCTCGGTGGTCATCTTGGTGACAAGCTTGCCGCCGCCGGCATAGTAGTACTCCATATCCACGCCGGGATACTTTGCCTCAAAGGCCTGCTCGATTGCCTGAAGCTGTGCTTCCTGCATGGAAGAGTACAGCATGACTTTGCCGCTGGGGCCATCCGCAAAAGCAGAAGCGGACAGGCTCAGGACCATGACCAGCGCCAAGAGAATCGCGAGGGTTCTTTTCATTTGGTTTTCCTCCCTTTGTAAATTTTTGGGGTTTTCGATGGTAGTATTATACCGTAGGCCTTGTTCATTGTCAACAAAAAAGATTGTGCTGTTTTCCGTTTGTTCCGTACAATTAGACGAACTGCGCATAAAAAAACGATGGAGCTGTAAAACTCCATCGTTTTTGGGTTTTATGGATTTACCGGATCTCAAGTCTGCGGCTTGCGGGTACCTCCGCCGCCTTCTTCGGCAACTTCACGGTCAGAATACCGTCGTTATAAGCGGCCTCGATCCCGTCGACATTGATGCCGGAGACGTCGAAGCTTCTGGAGAAAGAGCCGTAGTAACGCTCACGCTTGACGTAGTTGTCCTTCTCTTCCTTGCTGTCGGCCTTGCGCTCGGCGCTGATGGTCAGGCAATCGTTCTCGATGTCGATCTTGATGTCCTCTTTCTTGAAGCCGGGCAGCTCAGACTCCAGCGTGAACGCATCGCCATTGTCGATCACGTCCGTGCGGAAGGCGGAGACGGAGGGGACATCGGCGAAGAAGCGGCGATCCATCTCGTCAAACATACGGAAGGGATCAAAGGCGGCGACATTGCGGTTGTGACGGTCAAAAGGAATCAGTTCAAACATATCTATAACCTCCAAATATTTTATTACAAAATCATTCTTGAATCTACTTTTATCTCTTTCGTTTGATTCTGTATATAAAATACTCCGCATTTATGAAGAAATATAGCGTTAATTATGAACTGAATATGAATATTAGCACTCTTCGCTTTAGAGTGCTAATATCGTTTCCTTATTTGCTTCCAGTATAGACCCGTGCCACCCGTGGCGAGAGCGCCGAGGTCAGGCCGCAGCCCTCGTCCCGGTTAATGAGTGCGGAAACCGCCTGTGAGGAGAGGAAGTTCCCGGCGGTATCATAGCCGAAGAAGGTGACCTCATCCCCCACCCGGACGTCAAGTCCTGTCACGTCGATCATGCACTGATCCATGCAGCAGGCGAGCAGCGTACAGCGTTTTCCGCCGACAAGGACCGGGGCCCGTATAGGAAAGAGCGCCTGGTTCAGTCCGTCTCCGTAGCCGACGCCGACGGTTGCGACAAGGCTGTCCCTGTCCAGGGTCACGGCGCCGCCGTAGCCGAGCTTTTCGCCCCGCGCGCGCTGTTTCACCTGGGTGATATACGCGCGCCAGCTCACGGCCTCCCGGATTTCTCCGGTCGGTAAATCGGGTCTGTCCATATAGAGTCTGCGCCCGCAGCGCACAGCGTCGAGATTATACTGCGGCCAGCGCTCGGAGGAGGCGGAACAGGCCATGTGCCGCATAGGGATCGCAACGCCCGCGCTTTCCAGCATTTCGACCGCCCGCAGAAACAGGGCGTATTCCTTTTCATTTAAAACAGGATCCGCGACATCCGAGAAATGGGAGAAGCTTCCGGTGACCTGAATCAGATCGCCGCAGGCTTTGATCTCAGCGCACAGTGCCTCCAGCTCGGACAAGTCGAAGCCGATCCGGTGCAGGCCCGTGTCGATCTTGATCTGCACCCGTCCCTGCTTCTCCTGCTTTGCCGCCGCTGCGGCAAACTCCGTCAGAAAACCCGCATGTCCGCAGGCCAGGGTGAGCTCCGCGGCGGCAGCCGCCTCAAGCTGGAACGGAAGCGCCCCGCCCATGACAAGCACTTCCCTGTCTATCCCCGCCCCACGAAGCGCCAGCCCCTCCGAGACATGCGCCACGGCGAGCGTACGGATCTCGGGAAACTCGCACAGCGCCTGCGCGACAGGGATCAGACCGAGGCCGTAAGCGTCGTCCTTCAGCACGGGGATCAGCGCAGTTCCGGGCTTTAGCTGCTCCATAATCACACGCGCATTCTCACGCACTGCCGCCAAGTCGACCAGAAGATATGAATTGTTTTGCATATTCATTTTTGCATTCATCTCAAGCTCTCCGTGGGATTACCGGGAAGGTAGATAGGATATGGATATATATTATATCGCATTCCGCGGATTGTGGCAACAACTATTTATACCGCGTCTGTGCCTTATTTTGTATTTCTTTAACCTACCGTCAAAATATATATTGATCCGTTTCTTTCAGGTTTCTTTCACATTGCTGAAAAGCACCGGCGATTTTGTCCTTGTTTTCTGCATATTTATCTATTGACATTGAATAGTTCATGTCTTATACTGCAAGCATCCACAGTAACAATGATATGAGGAGATATTTTGTAATGAAAAAGTTTCTTTCTTTTATGCTCGCTTTGGTTATGATCGCCGCTCTGGCGGCATGCGGCTCCGGCGGCAGCACCGCAAGCGCTCCCAGCAGCGCCCCTGCCCCCGCCAAGCTGGTCTTCGGCACCTCCGCTGACTACGCCCCCTTTGAGTTCATGTACCCCGACGACAGCGGAAATCTGGTCTACGGCGGTATCGACGTCTCCGTCGCGCAGTACATCGCCGACTTCACCAACAAGGAGCTCCAGGTTGAGAACATGGGCTTTGACTACCTGCTGGCCAGTCTCCAGAAGGGCGACTTTGACATCGTCATTGCCGCCATGGAAGCCACCGACGAGCGCAAGAACAGCGCCGATTTCTCCACCCCCTACTACACCGACTACCCCCCGATGGTGCTGATCCTGGCTGAGAACAGCGACGCTTATACCTCGCTCGATTCCTTCGCCGGCAAGTCCGTCGGCGCGCAGACCGCCACCACCAAGGAAGGCATTGTCAAGGACGATATGACCGGCGCTCAGCTTGTTTCCCTGCAGAACGTCAACGATCTGGTTAACCAGCTTATCAACAAGAAGATCGACGCCGTTGTACTCGACGGTGCGGTCGCGCTCCAGTTTGTCAACAGCAACAAGGATCTGGCCGTCGCCTCCGTTGACCTCGGCGAGGCTTACCCCTACTGCGTGGCCGTCGCCAAGGGCGACCCCAAGGGTCTGCTCCCCGGCATCAACGACGCTATCGCCGACATGATCTCCAAGGGCAAGATCGACGAGTTTGTCAAGACCGCCGGTTCTCTTGAGGACGTGTGGCAGGAGGTCTCCGCCGAGAGCTGATATCTCCCGGTTTTTTCCTGAACATGTAAACGACAGACATGCAAGGCTTCTTCGGGGCTTTGCATGTCTGCAATGTTAAAATCCAGACAGAAAGGAATCCTTCCTATGTGGTGGAGTAACCTCTTCAAGGGCATGAGCTCGGCCAGTTTTTTTAATTTTTCGTTTCTCCCCAAGTATGCCGCCTTCTTTATTCAGGGCATCGAGTACACGCTGCTGCTGGCCGTCGTGTCGGTTGCGCTGGCTGTGATCCCTGCTTTGCTGCTGGCGCTGATGCGTCTAAGCAAGAGCAAGATCATCAGGGGCCTCTCCGGCGCGTATATCGCGGTCTTCCGCTCCACCCCGCTTCTGGTGCAGCTGTCGATCATCTATTTCGGTCTTTTCGGCGTGATCAACATCCCGCGCTATTCCCTCTTCGGCTTTGTGGATCTCAGCCGTTTCATCCCCGGCGTCGTGGCCCTGGCGTTGAACTCCTCGGCCTATGTGGCGGAAATCTTCCGCGCAGGCATCCTTGCCGTGGACGCCGGCCAGATGGAGGCCGCGCGCTCCCTCGGTCTTTCCAAGTTTGACGGGATGCAGCTTGTGGTTCTTCCCCAGGCGATCAAGAACGTACTCCCCGCCCTGGCAAACGAGATCGTCACCATGGTGAAGGAGAGCTCCATCTGCTCCACCCTCGGTATGGCGGAGCTGATGTTCGGCGCGAAGGCCGTGGCCTCCTCCACCTACATCACCCTTGCCCCGTACACGCTGGCAGCTTTGATTTATTTCTGCATCAACTATCCCGCTTCCAAGGCCATCGAGGCCATCGAAAGGAGGATGCGCCGTGGCGACAAACAATGAAATCATCCGCGTTGAGCATGTTGTCAAGGAGTTTGACGGCGGCATCAGGGCCCTTGATGATTGCAGCCTGAGCGTCCGTCAGGGCGAGGTGGTGTCGATCATCGGGCCCTCCGGCTCCGGCAAATCCACGATGCTGCGCTGCCTGAACCTGCTGGAAGTCCCGACCTCCGGCAAGGTGATCGTGGACGGCGTCGATATCACCGCAGAAAAGGTGGATCTGGACAAGCATCGCCGCAAAATGGGCATGGTGTTCCAACACTTCAACCTCTTCCCCAATATGACGGTGAAAAAGAATATCACGCTTGCGCCCGTCCGCCTCAAGCTCAAAAGCCAGAAGGACGCCGACGCCGACGCCATGAAGCTTCTCGAGCGCATCGGTCTGACGGACAAGGCAAACGCCTATCCTTCCATGCTCTCCGGCGGTCAGAAGCAGCGTATCGCCATTGTGCGCGCCCTCGCCATGAATCCCGAGGTCATGCTCTTTGACGAGCCCACCTCCGCCCTCGACCCCGAGATGGTCGGCGAGGTGCTGGACGTTATGAAGGAACTGGCCCGCGCCGGTATGACCATGGTGGTCGTCACGCACGAGATGGGCTTTGCCCGCGAGGTCGGCGACCGCGTCATCTTCATGGACAGCGGCAAGATCGTCGAGGTCAACAGCCCGAACGAGCTGTTCGACCACCCGCAGAACGAGAGAACCAAGCTCTTCCTCTCCAAGGTACTGTAACAGGACAAAATGTAATCCCCTGGCCGTTCATCGGTCAGGGGATTGTTATTGTCATATATTAAACCAGAGCGACATATTTGGCGTCCTTGACGATGGTCACCTCGGGATTTGAGGGGTGATAGGTACTCACCATCGACGTTATGCGTGTGCGTATGTCCTTGTCGTTGCGGTAAGCGGCTTCCATGAGCGGGCTCATCTGCCGCAGGAATTCGTCCGTATCAAAAGCAATGGGGCAGCCGACGTGGATGAGATCGTTGTCCGTCCGGCGCAGGCCCTCTTCCGCCATCAGCTTTTCCTCATAGAGCTTTTCGCCCGGGCGCAGACCGGAATACACGATTTTGATATCCACATCCGGTTTGAAGCCGGAGAGCTTGATGAGGTTTCGTGCCAGTGTGTCGATCTTGACCGGGCTTCCCATGTCCAGCACAAAGATTTCGCCGCCCTTGGCGAAGGTGCCGGCCAGCAGCACAAGGCTCACCGCCTCGGGCACGGTCATAAAATAGCGGATGATGTCCGGGTGCGTGACCGTGACGGGGCCGCCCTCCTCGATCTGCCGTTTGAAAATGGGGATGACCGAGCCGTTGGAGCCCAGCACGTTTCCAAAGCGCACCGCCACGAATTCGGTTTTGACGCCCCGGAAGGCGCGTCCGCTCCCGTCGGGATCCACATCCTCATCCATAACGTGGGTGAAAAGCTGCGGGATCTCAGAGGCTTTGCCCTCTTTGATCTTGGCGTCAAAGCTCTGTATGATCATCTCGCACAGGCGCTTGCTCGCGCCCATGACGTTGGTGGGATTGACCGCCTTGTCGGTGGAGATCAGCACAAAGCGCTCACAGCCGTTGAGCATGGCGGCATAAGCCGTCTTGTATGTACCGATGGCGTTATTCTTGATCGCCTCGTTGGGGCTGTCTTCCATGAGGGGGACATGCTTGTGCGCTGCGGCGTGATAGACGATCTGCGGGCGATATGCCGCGCAGATATCCATCATCCGGCGGCTGTCACGCACGGATCCGATCAGGACTTCCAGGTTCAGCTCCGGATATTTCTTTCTCAGCTCAAGCTGGATCGCATAGGCGTTATTCTCATAGATATCAAGGATAATGAGCTGCTTTGGCTCATGTGCGGCGATCTGACGGCAGAGCTCGGAGCCGATGCTGCCGCCGCCGCCCGTGACCATGACGACCTTGCCATGGATATAGTTGAACACTTCGGTCAGGTCGGCACGGATCGGCTCGCGCCCGAGCAGGTCTTCGATGGCAACATCCTTCATCGCGCTCACGCTGACACGCCCCAGGGCAAGCTGTGCCATCCCGGGGATCTGCTTGAGCTCACAGCCGCTTTCGTTGCAGATATTGAGGATTTCTTTTTTATCCTCGGCCTTGGCGTTGGAGATTGCGTAATAGATTTTGTTGACACCATACTTCTCCACCGCCGGGAGAATATCCTCACGCCCGCCGACGATGGGAACGCTCTCGATATAGCGGTTCCATTTGTTCGGATTGTCGTCAATAAAGCAGACGACCTTGTCGTTCATCTCATCGGAGGTGGAAACATCGCGCAGGAGCATCTGGCCGGTCTGACCCGCGCCGATGATCATGACGCGGCCGCCCTTCATGCTGTTCTTAAAGGCGTTGACCTTATAGAAAAGAAGAAGGCGATAGGCAAAACGCGGGATCAGCAGGAACACGAACTGCGCCCCGGCGCCCCAGATGTAGTAGGACAGCGGCATTCTGTGGATCAGCGTGATGGCGACGGAGTGCAGAATCGAGGCCGTGACAGAGCCGAGGAAGGTGCGCGCCAGCTCGGAGTAGCTGGCATAGCGCCACATGCCGCGATACATATGGAAAGCCCAGAAAATTCCCAGGGAAACCAGCGCATACGGGATGATAAAAACAGAGAAGGTCGCCCGGTAGTCCTCCGGAATATTGGAATACAGGCAGTCAAAGCGCAGCCAGAGAGCCAGGAAATAGGCAAAGCACACAGAGATTACATCGCAGATGATCAGGCACACCGCCATGACCTGCCAATGCTTCATGAAGCGTTTGGTTTCTTTCTTGTCCATAGGTTCTATCCTCAGGATCCTGCAGCATACGGACAGTCCTTCAGCCCGCAATCCTGCATAGTATAATTTCTTTATCATTTTATCACAGCCCTGCGGAATATGCAATTGGCAATAACGCGAAAACTGTTTTTATTTGTCTTACTTATTTTTTCTTTTTGTCTTTTTTATGCCCCTTTTCGCCATATGGATGAGTCTGTCGATCAAAAAGGCGCCGGCTGACCGCTTTTGCGGGCCGACGCCTCTTACAGCCTTCACGATAAAACCTGATCGAAGCCGCTATATTATGAAAATTTACCAAGGAAGTCACGAAGCTTATCGATGAAGCCGCTGACGGATTCCATCACGTTTTTCACATCCTGCGCAAAGCTCTCAACCTTGGTCTTCGCCTCGGCCATTTTCTGCAGGGTACCCTGTACCTCCTCCACACGCTGCCTGAGCTGATCGGGGTTCAGGTTCTCCAGGGACCGGCAGAGCGAAATGAGCTGATTGATCTGCGTATCCGTGAGGTGTACGTTGTATCGTCCGGCGATTTCCGTGATGATCGCGCGGATCTCATCGTCGCTCATATTCTTTGTTTCGTTCAGGACGAGCTTGAGTTCACTTACAATGGAGGTGGAATCCATGTTGCCGATTTGCTGCGCCAGGTCGCCGGTGATCGTAAGCTCCTCGGTGCTGACCTGCTTTGCAAGCTCATCCAGACTGAGACCGGTCATATCCTCATAGGCCTTATAGATGCCGCTGAGCGCAGAGGTTCCGCTCACCTCAAAAGGCGCCGACACGATAATGCGGGCGTCCTTGATCCCGGCCGTCGTCAGGGCGCTGATATACATTTCCTCCGTCCACCAGGTGACGTTGTTGGTGGCAATGGATAGCCCGCTCCCCTCCGGCAGAAGCTCCACGTAGACGCAGGAGATGGATCGTGAGCCGATGACGCGCTCATCCACCAGTCCCTCCAGATAGCGCCGCTCTTCGGCGTTGGTCATCGTGAGCTCGACAACGTCGCCGCGGCGCAGGCCGAAGCTCTGATACACCGCCTCCACCTGCTCGGGGCTCAGATCGGCGCCGATCACCGTCCGGCTCTGATTCTCCGCCCAGGCGGGCGCAGCGACGGACAGCAAAAGCAGCAGGCACAGGCATATACTAAGTATTCTTTTCACAGGATCACTCCTTTCGGATGGGAGTATGACGCGAAGCACACCGAAATTGTTCCCGTATTACCCCGCCGCTATAAAGTAGCACAGCAGGCGCCGCCATGCTTGATGATTTTGTAAACTTTAAAACCTTCTTGCATAACCGCAGCGGCGGCAGAGCTCTTCCACGGCGCGTCTCTCGGAAAATGCGTTTCGGATTTCCCTTGCCCGTTTGCTTTCAAGGATTTCTTCCAGGCTCTGCTCAAAGAGGTTTCCGAGCGGAATATCCCCCTCATGATCCAGGCAGCAGGGCACCACCGTCCCGTCGCACAGCACGCCTGCCTGATCCCGCAGGCCGTAGCAGAAGCAGCGCTCTCCCCTGTCGTCGCCTTCCAGCTCCGGCCAGTCGAAGCGCTCTCCCGGCTCAAGCCAGAGATTTTCCCGCAGCTTCCAGCCCTCCCGGCTCTTTTTCCAGGGCTTCGGAAAGGCCGCGGCAAGCCGGGCCTCGATCTCCGGGTTCAGGCTCTCCAGGCCGTTGCGGTTCCAGAGGCGAAATTCGCAGCGCTTTCCCGCCGCGTTTGCCTTTTCGACAAAGGCGATGCAGGTATCAAGATACGCCCCCAGCGCTCCGGTATTGTTGGCTTCAAAGGACTGCAGGGAGATATTGACCTTGAGAAGCGCTGGACTTGCGCAGAGCAGATCGCCTCTCTCCCCCAGCAGCGTTCCGTTTGTCGTGATCATGACCTGAAAGCCAAGCTCTCCGGCAATTTCCAGAAACTCCCCCAGCAGCGGATGCAGAAGCGGTTCCCCCATCAGGTGGAAATACAGATACTGCGCATGCGGGCGGATCTTTTCCGTGAGCAGGGAGAACTCTTCCAAGCTCAGCATATGGGCTTTTCTGCCGGTGCCGGGACAAAAGGCGCAATGGAGGTTGCAGATATTGGTAATTTCCAGATAGACCTTTTTCAGCATCATAGCCTTTATATAAGGAATCATCACGGCAGAACGTGTCCGCCGTGATGATTTCTTATTCCATCAGAACAGGCCGGGGAGACCGCCGAGGCTGCCGAGGCCGCCCTGGAGCTTGGCCATGGCCTTGTTGGTCTCGTCATCAGCAAGCTTGATTGCGCCGTTGACCGCCGCGACAATCAGATCCTGCAGCATCTCCACATCGTCGGGATCCAGCACCTCGGGGTCGATCGTGACGCTCTGGAGCTGGCGGGTGCCCACCATCGTGGCCTTGACCGCGCCGCCGCCTGCAGTGAACTCAAATTCCTTGCTCTCAAGCTCCTGCTGCATCTTCATGAAGTCCTGCTGCATCTTCTGAGCCTGCTTCATCATATTGGCCTGGTTGCCGGGGAAGCCCCCGCGAAATCCTTTTGCCATGGTTCATTCCTCCAAATAGTAGTTAATATGAATTACACAAATCGTACTTCCTTGAATGACTTTAGATCATCAAGGCTGCGTTTGGCTGCATCCGGCTTATCCGTCAGCTCCGAGAGCGCCGCGCGGATCTCTCGCCCGGCAAGCTGTGTCGCTGCGTCCGAGAGCTTTGCCAGCACATCCGGTCTGTTAAAGCGGGCATACAGGAAGCCCGGGATCACCTCGACATGCAGGATCGGCCCTTCAAGCCGGCCGCGCACGCTCTTCTCTTCATCCAGGCGCATGCCGATATCCTTCGGAAGCTTAGGCGCCGCTGCGGCGGCAATCTCCTTCCAGCCCACCCCGCTGCCTGCTCCGGTCTCTGTATCCGTTTGGGCTTCGTCCTTCTGCGGTTGCGCCTCTGCCGCTTTCCCTGTTTCGGACACAGGCTCGGCGCTTTTTGGAGCCTCCCGCTCGATACTCTCCGGGACAAACGGCGCGGGCTCCGGGTACTCCTCCTCCGGCGGAGGCGGGGTCTCTTCAAAATCCTCACGCGGAGCAGACGCCGCCCTTACGGTCACGCCGTTTTTGAGCTGCTCCTCCAGCCGAGAGATACGCGCCCTGAGCGCCGTCACACTCTCGCCGAGCGTGTTGTCGCACAGGGACACGAGGCAGAGCTCCGCCGTCGTTCTCGGGCTTGCACCGGCGCGGATCTGGGTCTGCGCCCGCTGCAGGGTCTCCATGGCGCAGATCAATTCTTCCTTTGTCAGGCGCGCGCTCAATGCTTCCAGCGTCGCGCCGTCGTAGCCGCCTGTGATGAGGTTCTGTCCGCCCTTGGGCGCCACCTTCATCATCAGCACATCCCGCAGCAGGCCGGAAAGATCCGTCAGCAGCGTGGCGGGATCCTTCCCGTCCATCCACATGCTGTTAAAGTCCCGGATCGCTTTCTCCGTCTCATGGGCAAGAATGCGCTCCATCAGCGCGGCTGTGCGCCGATTGCCCGCAAGGCCCATGGCGTAGTATACCGCGTCAAGGTCGATGACCTCGTTGGCCGAGCACTGGTCAAGAAGACTCAGCGCGTCGCGCACGCCGCCGTCGGCAAGGCGCGCGATCAGCTCCGCCGCATCCGGCCGGAGCGTAAAGCCCTCCTTCGAGGCGATCACCTGCAGATACTCTGCAATGGCAGCGGCGTCAATGCGTTTGAAGCTGTGCCGCTGGCAGCGGGACAGGATCGTCGCGGGAACCTTCTGCAGCTCTGTAGTTGCGAGAATGAACATCAGGTGTTCGGGCGGTTCCTCCAGGATCTTGAGCAGGGCGTTGAAGGCCGCTGTGGAGAGCATATGCACCTCGTCGATAATGTACACTCTCTTTTTCACCGTGGCCGGGCTGAAAACAGCCTCCTCCCGCAGGGCGCGCACATTGTCCACACTGTTGTTGGAGGCGGCGTCCAGCTCCACGACGTCCATCACAGAGCCCTCGCTGATCCCGCGGCAGGCGGGGCATACACCGCAGGGGTTGCCATCCACCGGGTTTTCACAGTTGACGGCTTTGGCCAGGATGCGGGCGCAGGTGGTCTTTCCCGTTCCGCGGGTGCCGATGAAGATATAGGCGTGGGAGAGACGGCCGGTCTTCACCTGGTTTTTCAGCGTCTCGGTAATATGCTTCTGACCCACGACCTCATCAAAGGTCTGGGGCCGCCACTTGCGGTAAAGTGCCTGATACATCCTCAGCCCCCCATGACAGGATATAGGTATGGCTCTTGACAAGACTGCACACCCGACTCCGAATAATGCTCTATATCCGTTACGCCGGCAGCCGGCTCGGACCCGGCTGCCTCACGGCACACGAAAAGCACCGCTTAATGCTGCTCGGTTCCCCGCCTGACATGGTTCACGGGTTCCCGTTGCGCGAGACCGGATCGTCAACGCTGCTTACCGGGGTCAGACGACACAGAACATATCCTCGATCGGGAATTCATCCCTGCTGTAGCGGATTGCAGGTTACAGGGCACCGCTGGCTCCCCGACTAGTGCAGCCTTGTCAAAAGCCACGGTGATACTATACTACAACTTGTTTTAAATTTCAATAAAATTTTTCTTTACTTTTTTGGAAAGTGTGTTATAATACAAAAGCTGTCAGATGAGACAGGAAATTGCATATGGGCTCGTAGCTCAGCTGGGAGAGCGCACGGTTCGCATCCGTGAGGTTCGAGGGTTCGATCCCCTTCGAGTCCACCAAAAAGGAAGACACCCGCAGGGGTGTCTTCTTTTTTGGTATCCGATGGATGATCGAATCATAATCGAAAGCCCCGGCGGGGCTTTCATCGACCAGTGCGCACAGCTGGTCGATTCCAAGATCGGCAAAGCCGATGCAGACGATCCCCTTCGAGTCCACCACCTAAACAGTCATCCGAAAGGATGGCTGTTTTTCTATGTCCAGTGGCGTCAAGAAAGTCTGATAACAGCCTCCTTATTCTCTCACTCTGAGATCCCGAAATTCCTCAAGCTCTGCCCGGTCGGTCGCCGCCTGGTTGAACAGCATGAGAAATTCGGAGTTTGCAAACATGAGCCTTGCCGTGTCGGATCGCAGACATTCCTCGATGTTCTGCGTTGCTGCCGTCATAATGCCGCCGTACTTGCGGAAACGCTTCCATGCCCGGTAAAGCACCTCTGCCGAATAGTGGTACTTGAAATAAAGATACACCTCGTCCAGAAAGACCCAGGTGTATTTTCCGCGCTTGCGGTTTTCCATGACGCGGTTCTGGATCGCCTCCAGCGTGACAACAAGCGCCGTCGGACGCAAGGCTTCGCCCATTTCATAGAGATCCAGCACGACAATGCGGTTGCTCATGTCCACGTCGGACTGATGGGCAAAGACATTCAAGCTGCCCTCGGTGATTAGCTCGGCGGTGAGGGCAAGCTCCCGCGCCTCCGGCTCTCTTTGCTTGAGAACTTCGTTTCGCCAGTCGGTAAGCAGCGGCGCCGGTGCCTTGCCTTTCAGATAGGGCTTGTAGATGTTGGCGGTGCAGCGGTCAATAATGGACTTGTAGCTGCCCTTGATTGCGCCGTTTGCCATCTGCTGTTCCAAAATGCTTGTAATAAGCCCGGACTTCTGAGCAATCAGGTTTTCGTCATTGAAGCCGAAAACGACCTCCAGCGGATTCAGGTGGTGGGCGCTGTGCGGGCTGATCTCCACGACCTCGCCTCCAAAAGCGCGGGCCAGTGTTCCATACTCTCTTTCCGCGTCCACAATGATCACATCGTCCTCCGTGCCGAGGACAACATTCGACCTCTTTGACTGCTTCATCGGTAGGCACCGGGATCAGGTCAATAGAGAGGATAAGGTCGCGGGCATATTCGGTGATGTCGGAAATCAGATCGTCCGTGAGGAAGGAAGCATAGGTACGCAGAAACAGGGCGCGTCCAAACTTGTTTCCAAACTCGAAGTGGTTTCGCCGGAACGTGATCCCGTCCGGGCAGATCAGGTTTCTAAAGTCCTTGGCGCTGTGCATATAACGGTAATCGTCATAATCAAAATACTGCTCATAGCCGGGACGGAAAAAGTCATGGAGGATACGCAGCCGGTCATAGTTCATGGCGGGCTGGATGCCGGAGTCCAGGCGGGAGAAGGTCTTTTGAAAATTCGTTTCGGCCCGGCGGAAATACTTTGTACTTTCCTCGATGCGTTTGGCCGGGATGGACAGGGTGACAAAACGCTCCTGCACAAGATTGTTGCTCTGCGCCGCCCGGTCGATCATGATCCGGTTTGCCTCTTCCCGGTAGTGGTCGAGCCAGTCGTCCTTGTACGCAAGGAGGATTCTCCGTTCAAACTCTGCGGGGTTGAGTCGGTGGTTGACGATGGTGATCTTGGCGGTGGCGTCCGTGGGCAGAGAGTTCAGCGCCCCGCAATAGGCTTTGAAAATGCTCTTCTGTGTCTCCAGTGAGGCGGCGATATAGTTTACGTCGGTCAGCTTCCAGCTCCGGCTGTGCTTTCTGCCGACCTCCCAAATGCCGTTGGTGTAGATGCGCCGGATCGGGATGGTGTCCTGCACGGAGCGCGGGATTTTGAGCTTGA
>Ga0247608_10000144_pt1 | contig 138189 bp, 86 predicted proteins | sample 176DNAGHGlowgp2_FD_193490 | JGI IMG/M metagenome (GOLD analysis project Ga0247608, IMG submission 193490) | Sheep rumen microbial communities from Palmerston North, Manawatu-Wanganui, New Zealand - 1766 DNA GHGlow gp2 | ecosystem: Host-associated > Mammals > Digestive system > Stomach > Rumen ...
CTCTGAGGTAGTTGTTTCCTCAGTTGTTGATGTTGTAGTTGTTGTTGTTGTGGTTGTCGTGGTCGCTGCGGTAGTTGCTGTCGTAGTTGTTACGATAGCCTTGTCTGTCATATCAACAGACTCTACTTCCTCGCCCTTGACAGTCACTACGCCGTCCTTGACTGTGAATACGATGTCAGTTGCCTTCTCGTATCCCTCGGGGGCTGCTACCTCGTGGAGGGTGTATGTTCCGTTCTCAACAAATACATCTGTTGTACCTGTGCCGGAGATCCATACAAGCGCCTCGCCTACGCCGTTTACGATAACTGCGTCATCAGCTGCGCTGATGGAGCCCTTCTCGAATACGACTGTATTGCCTTCCTCGTCTACGCCTGTGAGTGTCAGTCTTGCACCTGCTACCTCTGTTCCGCCGGCGTCGATCTTGTTGATCTTGACGTCGTTCTTCGGAACTGTTGTGGTGGTTGTGACTGTTGTTGCCTCACTGGTTACTGTTGTTGCAGTCTCGGATGCTGTGGATGTTGAGGTGGATGTTGAGGTCGTTGTGGGCTTCCCGGTGGTTGTGGTGGTTGAAGCCTCGGTCTCCTCTGCTGTTGTTGCAGAGGTCGTTGCTGTTGCTGCTGTTGTTGTAGTCGTTGTAACGGATGTTGTTGCTGTCGTGGTGGTAACGATAGCTCTGTCTGTCATATCAACAGACTCTGCCTCCTTGCCGCCTATGGTCAGAACGCCGTCCTTTACGCTGAATATGATGTCAGTTGCAACTTCGTATCCGTCGGGTGCTGCTATCTCGTGGAGAGTGTATGTTCCGTTCACTACAAATACATTAGTTGTATCTGTGCCGGAGATCCATACCAGTGCGTCACCTGTGCCGTTTACGATCGTTGCGTCCTCGGCTGCCTCGATAGAGTTCTTGCCGAATACTACTGCATCACCGTTCTCGTCCACACCTGTGAGTGTCAGTCTTGCTCCTGCTACCTCTGTGCCGCCGGCATCGACCTTATTGATCTTTACCTCGTTCATGGGTGCAGTCGTTGTGACTGTTGTGGATGTGGTCTCGGGTGCTGTTGTCTCAGAAACCGTTGTTACAGAAGCTGTCTCCGTTGTGGTGAGCTCTGTAGCTGTTGTCTCTGTCTCCTCTGTTGTTGCAGAGGTCGTTGCTGTTGTTGTAGTTGTTGTTGTAACGGATGTTGTTGCTGTCGTGGTTGTAACGATAGCCCTGTCAGTCATATCAACGGACTCAGCTTCCTTTCCGCCTATGGTCAGGACGCCGTCCACTACCTTGAATACGATGTCAGTTGCGACTTCGTATCCGTCGGGAGCTGCGATCTCGTGGAGGGTGTATGTTCCGTTTTCAACAAATACATCAGTTGTATCTGTGCCGGAGATCCATACCAGAGCCTCGCCTACGCCGTTTACGATAACTGCGTCATCGGCTGCGACGATAGAGCCCTTGCCGAATACTATCGTATTGCCCTCTTCGTCAACGCCTGTGAGTGTAAGTCTTGCACCTGCTACCTCTGTTCCGCCGGCGTCGATCTTGTTGATCCTGACCTCGTTCTTCGGGACAGTTGTAGTGGTTGTGACTGTTGTGGTCTCACTCGTCGCCGTTGTTGTGGCTGTTGTGGTCTCACTGGTCACTGACGCTGAAGATGTTGCCGTAGTTGCAGAGGTGGTTGCTGTTGTCGTTGATGTTGTGGGCTTCTCAGTGCTTGTTGTGGAAGCCGCTGAAGAAGTTGCCTCAGAAGTTGTCACAGAAGTTGTCTCTGTTGTGAGCTCCTCTGTGCTTGTGGTTGCGGATGTTGTTCCTTCTGTCGTGACTGTTGTCTCTGTCTCGGTGGAGGTCGCCTCCGTTGTGGCAGATGTGGTCTCAGTCTCTGTTGTTGCCGATGTTGTCGTCGATGTTGTTTCGGTAGTTGTTGTGGTAGTCTCTTCAACAGCCTTCTCTGCGTCGCTGACGGTGAGCTTGTTGCTGCTGCTTACCTCTATCGTACCGTTCTCATCGCCGGCACCGGTTCCGGCCTCTTCCTTGATAAGACCATTCTCGACTGTAAACGAGAGCACGCTGTCAGTAACTGTATAGGTTACTCCGTCCACCTCGAATTCGCCGCCTGTTTCCTCAAGGGTGTAATAGCCGTCAGGGAGGTTGGTGATAGTCTTTGCATCCTCACCCGATGTCCACTTTATGGACTTGTTGTCCTCGCTCAGATCAGCATCGCCGGTCTGGCTGAGGTCTGTGCCGCTTGTCCTGGGAGTAATGAGTGTGAGTGTGAGCTCTGCACCGGGAAGCTCCTCAGTGCCGCCGATAGCTGTCTTGCTGATCTCGATGACTGAATCATCAGCCATTACCACAGCGCCCTTTGACTCGTCGTAAGCATCGGATGTGATCGTTCCGTCTTCATTGACAGTGAAGCTGATCTTCTCCGCCTTCTCGTAGCCCTCGGGAGCTGTGAGCTCTCTGAGAACGTACTTGCCTGCGGGAAGTCCGGATATAGTCGTATCAGTATCGCCCGATACGAACTCGACCATCGTCTTGCCGTCGTACTCGTCTGTTTCACTGCTGATTGCAGTTACATTGAGACCAGTGCCGCCGCCTGAGATCGAGATGTTCTCAGCTGCTGTGAGGTCTGTCGAGCTGTCAGCTGAGATCACCTGGAGTGTTGCTCCGGGAAGCTCCTTGCTGTTGGCTGCGATGACCTTGCTGATAGTTGTCTTTGTGAGCTCGTCTGTGAGTGTCAGTACGCCGCCGACCATATCGTCCTCATCAGCTGCGCTGATATCAAAGCTCAGTCCGTCATCTGATATGCCGATAGTGAAGTCGATAGCAGTATCCTTTGCGTAGCCGAGAGGAGCTGTATCCTCTGTGAGCGTGTAGCTGCCTTCCGGCAGGAACAGAACTTCTGTAATGCTCTCGCCTGAGTAATAGGTGATGCCTGTTGCGCTTACAACGTACTCATCAGGGCCAAAGGGAACTGTCTCTGCCTTCTTCAGCTCCTTGCCGTCTCTTACAAGGATGACATTTGAAAGATCCTGTCCGTCGTTTGCGGTAACTGTAAGTCTTGCGCCGGGGAGCTCCTTTGCCTCTGCTCCGCCTGCCTCTGCGACTGCCTGCTTGCTGATCTTTACCGGTACAGCAGCATCGACAAGCTCAGCTGATGCAGGTCCCTTCGTTACCTTTCCGTCGCTGATAGTGAAATCAACGGTCGTGTCTGTCCTGAGGAAGCCCTCAGGTGCTGCGATCTCACTCAGGGTGTAATCTCCGTCCGTGAGATTGCCGACTGTTACGTTTGTTTCGCCTGTGATGAATGTGAGAGTATCGCCGTTTACTACAAATACATCGTACTTGTTCTCCTCGGTGATCTCGTCAGCCTTTGTTCTTCCGGTAACGGTCACTGCGTCAGAGATGCATCCTCCGTTCAGGGTAAGTGAGAGCTCTGCGCCCTTGACCTGTCTGCCTGCGATATTGATCTTGGAGATGAGCATTTCGCCCTTCTTTGTATCGAGCATCACGATCTTTCCGCCGGCTGTCTCTTCATTCTCGGGGATATCGGTCTTGTCGTAAGCGTTTGAAACGTCCTTGATGCTGCCGTCCTCGCTTACAGTGAAGTAAATGGACTCTGCCTTGTTGTAGTCATCACTCGGCTCCTGTAATTCCGTGAGGATATAGTCGCCTGCCGGAAGCTTTGAAAGGACTGTATCGGTCTTGCCTGAGATAAAGCTGATGCTGCCTTTGCTCTGGACGAACATGGATTCATCAGAATCCTCGCCGAGAGTTACCTTTACGCCCTCAAGTGATGTACCGTCCAGATTTTTGATAGTCAGGAGTGCGCCCGGAAGCTCTGCTGTGTCCTCGCCTGCGATCTCAACCTTGCTTATTGTAAGTTCGATCACCTTGTCTGTGAGGTCGAGCTTCTCCTTCTCCTCGCCGCCTGATGTCACCGTGCCGTCATCAGCCATATCAAACTTCACTGATGTGACCTTTGTATAGCCGAGAGGAGCGGTATCCTCGATGAGCTCATAGCTGCCTGCGGGGAGTCCGTTGATGACTGTATCCTTGTCTGAGGATACGAATGTGACAGTGTTCTCTGTTTCGTCAACTACATAGGTATCAGCCGAAGCCTCGCCCTCGGAAGCCTTTGTGAGGTCTGCGATCTCAACGCTGCCAAGGTCGATATCGTCTGCGCCTGTGTATCTGATCTTTATAACAGCGCCGGGCAGGTTCACTGACTCGCCGTCTGTTATCTGTGTCTTGCTGACTGTTACGGGGCCGCCTCTGAATGCCTCTGCATCGGATACGATGATAGTAGCCTTGTCCTTGATATTGTAGGAACCGCCTGTCTCCTCATCGTTTACTACCTTTGCCTCAGTTACTATCTCGCCGTCCTTTACTTCAAATTCAAGAACGCTGGAGATAACTGAATAGGTGATGCCGTCAGCTGTGAAGTCCTCGCCCTTCTCCTCGAGTGTGTATATACCGTCGGGAAGATCGTTTATCTTCTTTGCGCTGCCGCCGGATGTCCATTCAATGGACATCTTGTCCTCTGAGAGGTCTGCGTCTTCTGTCTGTGAAAGATCCTTTACGCCCTCGCCGGGAGTCCTGAGCATGAGCCTGAGGGTGGCGCCGTCAAGCTCTTCACTGCCGCCTACAGCCTTCTTGCTGATGGAAACGGTCTTGTGCTCTGTCTTCTCAGCGTCGCTGACTGTGATAGTCTTGACGTCTGTGATCTCCATAGAACCGTTGTCGTCTGAAACGTTGCTGCCGGACTTGATAAGTCCGTTCTCAACTGTGAAGGTGAGCACGCTCTCAGTTACCTTGTAGGTCGTTCCGTCATACTCGAATTCGCCGCCTGTCTCCTCAAGCGTGTATGTGCCGTCGGGGAGGTCTGCGATCTTCTTCGCGCTGCCGCCTGATGTCCATACTATCGACATCTTGTCCTCTGAGAGGTCTGCGTCGCCTGTCTGTGAAAGGTCTGTGCCGTCAACTGATGCCTTTACGAGGGTGAGTGTCAGCTCTGCGCCGTCAAGCTCCTCTTCACCGCCTACAGCGATCTTGCTGATCTCGATGAAGGACTCGTCAGCCATAACTACAGCTCCTGCCTCTGTGTCGTAAGCATCGGATGTGATAGTGCCGTCTGCATTGATCGTGAATGAGATCTCCTCAGCCAGCTCGTAGTTTGTGGGTGCCCTGAATTCTCTCAGTATGTAGTCGCCCTCGGGGAGACCGTTCACAACGGACATTGTATCGCCCGATACGAACTGTACGTAGGTCTTTCCGGAGTACTTGTCGTCAGAAGCGAGCTGGCCTGTGGTCAGGTCCTTGCCGCCGCCGGTGATACTGATAGTATCAAGTGCTGTAAGGTCGACTGCGGTGGAATCCTTTGCGATTATCTGGAGCGTTGCTCCGGGGAGTTCCTTGCTGTTTGCAGCTGCGACCTTGCTTATGGGTGTCTTTGTGAGCTCATCTGTGAGTGTGAGCACGCCCTCTGAGATATCCTCGCTGTTCTCAGCGGTGACAGTATACTCAGTGCCGTCCTCGTTCACTGTGATGGTGAAGCTGATAGCTGTATCGAGTGTGTAGCCGAGAGGAGCCGTATCCTCGGTAAGCGTGTACTTTCCTGCGGGGAGGCCTGCGATAACAGTCTCTGTGTCGCCGGAGAAGAATGTGATGGAATCACTGCTTACTGCATATTCGCCCTCGCCGGGTACAGACTCTTTCTTTGTGAGCTCCTCTGTACCTCTTGTGAGGTATACGTTGGAAAGATCCTGTCCGTCCTCGGCTGTAACTGTGAGTCTTGCGCCGGGAAGCTCCTTTGCCTCTGCGCCGCCTGCCTCTGCTGCGGACTTCTTGCTGATGGCAGCTGTGATTGCCTTGTCAGAGATGGAAGTCGTGCCTGTTACTGTGCCGTCGGCTGAAATGGTGAATGTAGCCGTCGATGTTGCCGGGAGATATCCGGCAGGTGCTGCTTCCTCAGTGAGAGTATACTCACCGGCCTCAAGTCCGCTGATTATCGCAGCAGTATCATCAGTGAAGAATGTGAGGGTATGACCGTCCACAGTGAATGCTGTGTACTTGTTCTCCCCGGTGATCTCCTCAGCCTTTGTCCTGCCTTCGATGGCAACGTCCTCTGAGATATCGCCGTTTGCGTAGTAGACAGAGAGCTGTGCGCCCTTTACCTGCTTGCTTCCGTTTGCCATATCCAGCTTGGAAACAGTGACCTCGCCCTCCTTGTTGTCGAACATGGCGATCTTGCTGCTTACCTTTTCGTCGGTCTCTGTTGTGACCGGCTCGCCGTATGTGTTTGCGGAAGATGTGATGCTGCCGTCCTCACCGATAGTGAAGTAAACAGTCTCTGCCTTTGAGTATCCGTCAGGCTCCTGTACCTCTGTGAGAGTGTAGCTGCCTGCGGGGAGCTTTGAAAGGACTGTGTCCTTTTTGCCTGATGTGAATGTGATGGATGTTGCAGTTCTTTCGCCTGCCTCTGCGCCCTCACCAAGAGTTACAGTGACATCTTCAAGTGTTGCGCCTGCGACTGCGGGCTCAACGAGAGTAAAGGTGAGAACTGCGCCGGGAAGCTCTGCGGGTGCGCCGTCAACGATCCCTGCCTTGCTTATAACGGCCTCGATCACCTTGTCGGTGAGCTCGAGCTTGTCTGTTCCGTCTGCTGCTGTGACCTTTCCGTCTGCTGCGATGGAGAAGTCAACAGCGGTAGCCTTTGTGTAGCCCAGAGGAGCTGTGTCCTCGGTGAGCTTGTAATCACCTGCGGGCAGTCCCTTGATGACTGTATCAGTGCTGCCGGAGATGAATGATACTGTGTTGGCGGTCCTGTCAACGACATATACGTCTTCTGAGGGTTCACCCTCTGCGAGCGCAGCCATTCCCTCGATCTTCACGCGGCTCAGATCGATGTCGCCCTCGCCGGTGTAGCTGACTGTGAGAACAGCGCCTGCAAGGTTCTCTGACTTGCCGTCTGTCACGGCAGTCTTGCTTATTGTGACCTCAGAGATGATCTCTGCGTCGCATACCCTTATAACATCGTTTTCGCTGTCATAGTAGTAGTAGCCGTCAGGATAATAGGTATCCTCAACGAGCTCGTCCTTTACAGCGTCCTGCTCGGATATGATGAGCTGTCCCTCTGAGATAATGAATGTCATGGAGGATTCTGTTACCTTGTAGGAGGTGCCGTTGTCCTCTACGACAGTGCCTGCCTCGGAAAGTGTGTACTGTCCGTTGGGAAGTCCCTTGACTGTTACAGGTGAGCCTGTTGAGATCCATGTCAGACCTATGATGTTCTCGCCTGATTCGTCACGGTAAGCCTTGATAGCTTCGTTGTCTGCATTTGCTGCAAGGATATCTGTCCAGTCCGTGATGTTCTTGTCGGTCAGTGTGATAACTGCGCCCTTGATCTCGTTCTGGCCTGTGATATCGTTCTTTGTGATCTTTACCTCACCTGTGGTGGGTGCAGATCTTACAGCGTCGCAGATAGTGATAACGCCGTCCTTGAATACCGTATATCCTTCCTCCGCCTCAGCTGTGAATTCCTCGCTGACCTCGGAGGTCACCTTTACGTTATTTCTGTCAGTGCTGTCAACAGTGAACTGTATCGAGCTCTCGATAACTTCGTACCGGTTGCCGTCTGCATCAGTGATAGGGCCGTCAGCGCTCTCTGTGAGAGTGTAATCGCCGTTGAGAAGTCCTGAGACAGTTACTGCTGAATCTCCCGACTTCCATGTGATGCCCATGCCGTCTTCTGTGAGCTGAACGCCTTCGCTGGCATCAGCAACAGCCTGCCACTGAGCAGCTGTCATCTTGCCGCCTGTTATTGTGAGAACTGCGCCCGATACTTCCTTCTGTCCGGAAACATCGGTCTTGTTGATTACTACCTTTGATGCGTCATCGAGCATTACAACGGTATTGTCTTCAACTGCCTTGCCGTTTACTGTTATAGTGTTCTCGTCTACTACTGAGAACTCGATATTCTCAGAATAACCGTAGCCGTCGGGAGCGCCTGTCTCCTTCAGGGTGTAGTTTCCGGACTTGAGTGAGAACTCCTTCATGGCAGTGCCTGAAGTCCACTGTACGCCTATTACCTTGCCGTCGGCCTCAACAGCAGTAAGATCTGCGTCTGCTGCAAGTACGTCTGACCAGTCATAGCCGTCGCAGATGAGCTGTATCTCTGCGCCCTCGAGCTCGTCCGAGCCGGTTATCGTCTTCTTGCTTATCTTTACATCTGCCTGCTTCGCTGCTGCGTTGCATACAGTGATAAGATTTGTGTCTGCCTTGTAGGTGTAGTATCCGATAGCTGATGTATCGTCGAAGTCATCCTTCAGTACATCAGAAACTACGGAGCTGTCATCCACCTTGCCGTTTGCGATAGTAAAGGTAAGCTCTGAGGTGACCACTGAATACTCTGTCGAGCCGACCTTGATAGTGCCGCCGGTCTCTCTGAGTATGTAATTGCCGTCACTGAGAGCGCTTATCTTACGCTCTGTTCCGTCGGATACCCACTGCACTCCTATGATATTTCCGTCATCGTCCTTTACGGAGCTGAGGCCGGAATTCATATTGAGCACGGGCTTCCAGTTCATGTTTTCGTCAGCGGAGAGGAGCTGTATGGTAGCGTCCTTTATCTCCTTCTGTCCTGTGATGTCTTTCTTTGCAACCCTGACGGTCTCTGATTCCTTGCGGACATTCTTGATAGTAGAGTTGCACTTGCTCTCCTTCTTGCCGGCAGGTATCGCTACATCTGTAAGCTCATTGCCTTCATAGGAGATATCATACTGACCGGAATCTCTCTCAGCTATACTATAGGTATACTCATTAAGGAGATTCTTGTGTTCGTCTAATACACGTCCGGGGAGATCCTTGATGCTGAATATCCATTTTCCGTCCAGCTCGTAAGCATCCCTGTTGAGAACGATATCCCTTGTAATGATGTCGGTGATGCCGTTCATGTCGGTACGTGTGATATCAAGAGTGATGCGGTCAGGTCTTGAGGACTTGCCTGCGCCCTTATCATCCCAGGTCTTGATGAAGTTGAAGATGATGTAGTTCTCCTTGCCGCCTACTTCTACGTAAGCAGCAGACTCCTGATCTTCATCTGCAAGCTGTACAGCGTCGGATGTGCTGTTGCCTGCTCCGTTTCTGAGAACAGCAACATTACTGAATCTTGCCGCTTTTTCCTGAGTTGAGAGATTTGTTCCCATCTTTACGTGCTCAACGATGACTCTGTACTTGATAGTATAGGCTGTCTCATCCTTGAGCTCCAGGCAGAGCTTCTTGCCGGGGCCGAGTCTGTATACTCCCGAGCCCTCGACCTTATCTCCGTTCTCATCGATGATATCAGCATAGTCTATCTCTTCGCCGGAAGAAGGATTTACGACAGTGTATGTCTTCTCCTCTGTTCCGTCATTGACAGTGATCTGAGCATTGAAGTATCCGGGATCCTCAAAATCGAAGTTTCCGCCGATCCAGTCATCCAGATAGAGTTTTCCGTCGGTGGAAAGCTTCTGCTTCTTCGGATTCACATTAATGGTAAAGTTTGCAAATACCTGGAATCCGTCATCGCTCTCTGTGAGAGTGAATGTCTTGTTTGTGAGCTTGTCAGAAGCATTGACAGTCTGTTCGGCTGTAACATGGCTCTGACTGGTATCGTTGTAGAATACCTTTGCGGAGTTGGCGAATTTCTTCTGCTCGCCTGCGAATGCAAACTCAGCAGAATACTCATCCGTCATCTCTGTGCCGTATCCGAAGAAGAGGTAGTTGCCTCTATTCTTGATGTCTTCGATCATTTCCTCGGTAAGAGTTACCTTCATGGTAAGCTCTCTGCCGGCCAGTGAAGTCTCTGCGTCATAGCTGTGGTTGCTGCTCGCAGAAGGATTCCAGCGGAACTGCCAGTCGAGCTTATAATAGATCGTTCCGACGTTCGAACCGGGAGTCTCAGCATCTCCTGCTGTTCCTGCGTATGCCGAATCCTCAAGATAGGTATAGCCCTCGGGAAGAGTATCAACTATCGTGATAGTATCACCGGCAGCCATATCCTGCTTGATCTCAGCATAGATCTGCCAGAACAGAGTGTGCTTCGGATCGTTGGGATTATTGTTGCTCTTGTCCTTTACTGTGCTATTGCCTTCACTCTTTGAAGCGCTCAGGCTCGGGGTATAGATAACATCATCTTCACCCTCAACGCGCTTGCCGCCGGGATAGGTGAACTCGATCAGAGCGCCGTTTGCATAGTTCTCAGTTTCGTCGGCGCTCATTACGCTTTCGGAGATTATCTCTACCGTCTTGCCCTTGTACTTGTTGATGAAATCGCTGTCAAGAACGATCTCATAGCCTGCGGTATAATTCTGGTCGTTGTTCTCAGTATAGCTGCCGATCATTCCGGAGATATCTACCTCTTCACCGTCAATGACCGCCTTTGCGGAGCCTTCCGCATAGCTGTGCTCCTTGAACGACAGATATCCGGAGCTTGTCTGGAGATGCTTTGCCTCCCTGTCGTGAAGAACGATAGAGGATGGAATATAAGCCTCATTCTCACTGTCCGGGATATCGAAGGATATCTTCCATACGAGATTGCCGCCGTTTACCTCCACGAATTCCTTGTTGAGGGAATCTGCGGGGTTATTTCCTGCGGGCACATTTGCACTGGCAGGAGATGAAGCGCCGGGAGTGCCGTTGTCATAGAATACCGCCTTGTTGCTGACGCTGCTCTCAAAGGGAGACTCAGCAGCCTCAGCCGGCACAGGTGTGGAATACTTCAGTGAGTATCTTCCGCTGCCGTCATCCGAGAATGCTGAGAGCGGTATCTTCACTCCGTCTTCGGTAAGCTCGCTGCCCTCAACGGCTGACAGGATATCGTCTGCGCTGACACCGTTTTCGGGGATATCCACAACACAGAAGTTATCGACAGGCTGTCCGGCCCTGGACTGGAGATCAACATTGATAGTCCAGTTGACCTTGCCGTCTCTTGTCTCTCCTGACTTGTTTATGGAGGGAGGATCGGTGTTTACGCTCACATTGGCCTGTGCTGTATACCCATAGGTATTGTTGCGGACGCTCTCACCGCCGACCTTGATGTCTGCAGTGTTGGTCTTGGCCGCCGGATCGTTTGCATAAGCCGGATCGGCTGCCTTCTCCTTGTCGAGCTTCAGCCTGAATGTGTAGCTTATGGGGAAATCATCTTTATGAGTATCGATGGTATCAAGTACGATCTTATTGCCGCTGAGTGTTGCCGTAAGCTGGCTCTTCTTGATATTGCCCTCCGAGTTGTCATACTTGTTGTTGGTCTTGTATTCTGTCTTGGTAACGTCTATCGTTCCCTGATCTGCCGCGAAGACGCCTAAGCCCTCGGGGAGGATATCCTCGACTGTAAGGCCGGTATGATCGGCGTGGATGTCCTCTACGAATACCGTGAACTCCTGATAGAGGTCATCGCCTTCCTCGATGATGCCGTTCGCCGCTGTCTTCATTACATTGACAGTCTCCGGCGGAGGCTGAGTCGGCTCAGTAGGTCCGGGAGGCGAAGTAGGATCATCAGGCCCGGGGGGAGGAGTCTCGTTCTTCTTCACCTTGCACTTTATCGCGAAGTCGCCGAAGACCACTATCTCGATCTCCTCGCCGTTCTGGTACTGACTCTCGTCAAAGGAAACAACAGCGGTCAGCATCGCGCCTCCGCTGAAATCCGTATCCCTCTCCGTTATGCCGGGGCGTTTGACCGGCTCAACAGCGATCCTGACATTATTGTCCTCATTGGTATACGTTGCTCTTACTGCGCCGTCTTCAGACACCGCTTTCAGCGGTCTCTCGATATTGAGCCTGGCATTTGTAAGCTGTGAATCGAAGACCAGATCAAACGGATCGTTCGGATCATTGACATAATTGCCGGTATCCCAATTGAATTGGATCGTGAATCTCTGACCGTTCGTCACCTCGGCTCCGGATTCCAGACCTACTTTCTCGCAAATTGCTGTAAACGTATCGCACGTCTGAGAACCATCTTTATTTGTGAGAGTCGCACCTGTGATCGTGCCGGCCGCACCGGCATCCAGATACCTGAGCCCGTCGGACGGAAGATATGCGATCATCACAAAGAAGGCGAGCATTACGCTTATCAGCCGTTTTGTAAATGATTTATTACTTATCATTTCAAAACTCCTTTCATCCTTTGATCGCAGCTCATAAGTCTGCTTTCTGTCATTCCATGCTGTCATTCACTCTGTCTCTACCCTGTTCTGTACACCATTTCTCATCCCTCCTCATAAAAAGACCATGCCGCATCATGCAGCCGCCCTGCCTGTTCCGCCGTATACTATTTATAATATCATATACTGACACCGGGGACACAGACTCATAAAAAAAACCTTTTTCCTCAGCCTACTGGATCATGCAGTTTTGAAAAGCCTGAACCGACGTCTGAGAAAAAGGTCTCTCAGCATACTGTAGTATTATACAATAGTACAGTATGCCGTGACGATATAAAGTTGTTAAGATAACACCCTTATTGTTATTATTATACAAATAATAAAGGGTGGTGTCAATGCGATATTTAAAAAATCGTCTGATTAACCATAGGTGAGATAACACATTTAGTAATAATAACGAACTAATTATACGGGTGGTAGATTCTGTTTATTATTTTATCAATAGTTTCTTTTTTTACTTCTGCGCCGCTTTTTGGATATCAGTTTTAACTATTGTACTGCCGGTAAAAACATGAGGGGAGCCCTTCCTCAGAAGAGCCCCCCTCAGTAGTATGTGCGTATTCAGCCGTCAACGTGCTTATGATCTTACAAGTCTTGCAAGGCCGCCGTTGCCGATACGGATCTCATCCGGCAGGTCGCTGACGAGAGTGCCGCTGAATCTGAGATCCGCTCCCTCCCAGAAGCCTATGGTAAGAAACTCTGTGCCGCCTATCTCCTCGCTGCTGAGCCTGATGTCTCCATAGTAAAGGTTGCCGTCAGCATCTGTGAATTTATATGTGGCATCTGAACCGATCTCCATTGTTCCCGCATCGACTGCACCCCTATCAACGGTATAGTTGCCGTCAGACACCTGATATGTCCATAAGCCGGGAAGTAAGCCCAGGTTTCTTGTATCCGTCTGTGTCAGGGGAAGGCTGCCGCGGATAAGGCGTGCCATACCGCCGTTGCCTGTATACATCTCGTTTGGTCTCTCGCTGACATAGAGAACGTGGAATCTTACAACTCCGCTCTGGACGAAGTCGAAGTAAGGCATATTCACGCCGTTCAGCTCTTCATAGGTCTTCTCCACGCTGCCGTATGTGGTATTGCCGTCAGCGTCTGTATAGGAGTATGAGCCGTCGCTGCTGACAAATACTGTTGCCAGGTTCTTTGCGCCCCTGTCCACCGTGTAGCTGCCGTCAGATTCCTGATATGTCCATGTGCCTTCTATATCGGATATATCAACAGCATCGACTCTCTCCATATCCTTGTTCTCTTCCTTCACGAGGGGCTTGCTGCCGCGCACAAGACGTGCCATGCCGCCGTTGCCTATGTGCATCTCATCGCTTACGCCCTCGAACCAGTAGGAGGTGAATCTGTGGGATGAGCCCTCGTTGAAGCTGACCGGAGTCAGCTTTGTGCCGTCTATTTCCTCAGAGCCTATCTTGACTGTACCGTTTACAGTATTTCCCTCCGCATCGGTATAGGTGTAGGTGCTGTCTGAGTTGATAAATACGTGGGCTACGTTCCTTGCGCCGTTTTCAACGGGATGACTGCCGTTGGACTCCTGATATGTCCACTCGCCTGCAATAGCATTTATATCGAAGGCGCCGGAAGCGATCTCTGTGGCCTCCTCAGTTGCAGTCTCTGTTGCTGCCTCTGTGGTGGTATCTGTCGGATCGGATGCTGCTTCTGTTGCTGATGTGTCTGTGCCGCCGGTGACTGTTGTAGCGATAACAGTGCCGACAGGGATGGTGGCTGCCGCTGTTGCAGCATAGGGATCATCGCTGTCGTTGCCGAACAGGCTGCCGTTCCTGTTGAGGAGAGCAGTGCTTCCGGCGATAACGCCTGCAACGAGTACAAGTGAAGCCGCCATTCTCAGGGGAGCCACCCATGCAGGTCTTCTGCTGCGCTCAACGCCCTCTACGACGTCGTTCTCTGTCATAGTGATGCCCTTATTGTCATATTCCTTTTCCATTTTCCTGAACTTTCTTTCGCTCATAGCAAGGATCTTATCCAGCTGCTTGTCCGATATTTCCGGACACTTGTCTATAAGTCTCTTCATTGAATCATTCTCCGCATTATCAAGGAGATCAAATATTTTCTTATCATTCATAGCTGTGCCCTCCTTTATATAGTCATACCGATCTCGACGAGCTTTGTTCTCAGCCTGTCCATAGCCCTTGAGCATCTCACCCTCACGGCACCTGCCGTCATGGATACTGCCTTGGCTATCTCTTTTGAGTCACGGTTGTAATAGAATTTCTGGATAATGATAGTCGAATCGGGCTCGCCCAGCTCGTCTATCTTATCGAGGAGCACACGGCGGAGTTCTGAACGGTCAACGTGTTCGTCAACACTGAAGTCCGAGACAAGCATCGATATATCCTCATCGTCAGTATCTGTGACATGATTTGCTCTTGCCGTAAGGCTCCTGAAGCTGTCTATCGCTCTTCTCTGTGCGACAGTCGAGATGAGGTACTTCACGTCATTCTCCGAGGTGACATCCACCTTGCATTTCATGAAGATATCAGCAAAAACATCACTGACGCATTCCTCTATGTCCTCTTCGGTGCCGCAGCCCCTTAACTTATTGTAAACGATAGCGTAAACATATCTGCCGTATTCCCTGACGAGAGCTTTGTGACATTCGGCAGGAGATCTCTGCATCAGATCTGCCAGTTCTCTGCTTGTCATTTTCATTCCTCCTTGATCATTTTCTGTAAGACCGGCCTTTCATAACCAATAATCGGAGCACCTGTATCAGGTGTTACATTGTTCAGGAAATAATTTCAGTTTTTTTATTTTTCTCATTGTAGCACATTTGCCGCCGCTGTTCAACACCTTCTGCACATAAAAACTGCCGCCCTTACCGGACGGCAGTTCTCTGCTGTTTTACCATATCATTAAAGGAGTATGTCATTTCTTACTCTGTCAGGGGAAGGCCTGCATCAAGTCTCTGGATAGCAGCGGCATCGCCGCCTGTGATGCCCTCCTCACCGTCGATATCGGCATTGGCTAAACCGGTTTCGGTAAGCGGGTACTTTGACTTGTTGGCTATGAACTGGAGAACTGCCACCGCATCGGATACGGTGAGTTTGCCGTCCTCGTTGGCATCGCCTGCTTTCCCGGGGAGCACAGCTGCCGGTGCTTCGTCTTCCGTTACATTGAATCCAACGTACCAGTCAGGCCATGTACGGGCTGCGTCCCATACCCTTATCCTGTACTCGCCGGGATCAGCAGCGGTGATCGTGTAGGTCAAAGAGTATTCGTCTGAATCAGGGTGACTCTTTTCACGGCTCTTCTCCCTGAGCCTGAGGGCATAGGGATCGCTGATCCATTTGTCTCCGTTCCTGGTCAGGACAGTGATATTCCAGTCGGTCCCCACAACAGTCAGCTCTGTGGATTCGCCGGCTCTGAGATCCGTCTTCACCTCGCCCTTCTGTCTGGATCCGGTGGAGCCTTCCTGTGTAGCTGGCTCTGCCGGCTCGTATATGAGCTGGCCGTTCTTGTCATACAGAGCGGCATATCTGTCGATGTATCTGCCTGTTTTGTTCCACTCCTCAGCTGTCCCGTCAACTGTCAGCTTTTCAGGAGCCGGGGAGCTGAAGGAGCTCTCGATACTCCTCAGAGAAAGCGGAAGAATGACCTCAGTCAGGCTCTCACAGCTGTTGAACGAACCCTCGATACGCTCCACGCCCTCGGGGATGACCAGCTTTTTCAGATGAGTGTTCGAGCGGCCTGCGTTATATATAACCCTGACGCCATCAGGAACTATGACCTCCTCTGCCTCTTCGGAAATGTCTATGAGGTTGCCTGCGAACACCATGGTATCTCCCCGGGTGAAATTGTACCACTTTGTGCCGCTGAAGGCCAGTGTTCCGAGCTCTATATACTTATCCGATGCGCTGACCGTTCCGAGCTCCTCACAGCCGCAGAAGGCTTTATTGCCGATCATTTCTACGCTGTCAGGGATAATGACGGATGTAATCTTTTTGTTGTTGATGAATGCACTGCCGCCTATCTCCGTTACCCTGACGGTGGCATCGTTCTCCGCAGACACGGGTATCTCTTCGGGAATGACGATAACGCCCTCTGCATCCTTGCCGGAAACAAGGATGGCCTCCTGTCCGGCTCTTCTGAACTTCATACCGCCGCCGGTGATATAATCAGCGCCGTCCTCACTGGTGAATGTATATTCCGGTCCGGTGGGCTCTTCTGCCGGTGTCTCGCCGTCGGTAACTGTAAATATGATCTCTTCCGCATAGGAAGTCCACGGCATGGTCATATACGGCATGAATCTGAAAGTGCCGGGCTCTACGGCAGTGATCCTGTACTTTTCGGTGGTGTTCAGGGTATCGCCGATATCGCTCTCGCTGCCGATGAGCTCAAGCTTCATTGCCTTTTCATCCCTGATCCAAGAGTCTCCTTGCAGGACAGACAGCTCCGGCGTGAATCCTCGTCCGAATACGGAAAACTCCACCGATTCGCCCACCTTCAGTTCTGTCTTCACTTCGCCCCTTATCTCCGAATAGGGCTCGTATATACCCGTCGACGGTTCTTTGGGCTCAAAGAAAAGCTGTCCTTCCTTATGGAACACAGGTATTCTGCTGGTGATATATCCTCTGGTCTTCGTCCGCTCCCCAGCCGCTGCTGCGATACCCGGCATATCAGGTGTATTGCGTAACGTGTAGCCTGCTGTGGGTGTCAGCGCGATCACCGCTGCCAGTGCTGCGGTGATCATCCTTGTAGTGTTCATAGATCATACCTCCTTGTATGGTCAGTAGTAGTAGTAGTAGTACAGAAGGCCTGTCGGTTGCCTTCATTACTTATAACGAACGGGATGCTGATTATGTGCGGCTTATCTGTGATCATTTTTCACTTTGTATACATAGACAAAAGCAGCTGCGTTTCATTGTGCAATATGACAGTCCCGGACAGGAGTATGACCGGACGAAGATAAAACAGGCCGGGAGAGCGGCTGTCACTGACGGAAAATGCCGGTACAAGTCAGGTATCAGATCGCCATGGCAACTCCGCCCTGACTGAATTTGACCATACCGCTTGCTGTCAAAGACGTCAAAACGCAGACAACTTTTGCCGCAGGCGGACAGGCGCATCACCATGCTCTCAGTCGCACAGCTGTCACAGAATGACGGAATATCCGCAAGAAAGCACAATAATGCAAGTGCAGGCAAGATATGACAACTACCATACAAATACCACTATTCTGAACAATACAACTATGATTGTTCACGGTAATTTGCACATAATTTTCGCAGTAAGATTATACAATCCCCCGATTTTGCAGCTCTCATGCAAAAAACAACAGGAAATGTATTGACAGGTTATGCCGGAGTAAGTAAAATTAGAGCATACAGCTTTTCATTAGTTTTATAATGATTAGCAATATTTATTCACATATTATATTTAACTTTAAGGAGGATCCTATCATGAAAAAGCTAATCGCAGGTCTCTCGACACTGGTCATGCTGGGTGCTTTCGCATCATGCGGCGTCGATACACCCCCACAGACCGGAACATCACCAAACAACTCAGCCAAGGAATCATCCGAAAAGAAGACTGTCGGCATCGCCATGCCCACTAAGTCCCTCGAGCGCTGGAACCGTGACGGTGAGTACCTCAAGGGCAAGTTCGAGGAGGCCGGCTACAAGGTCGAGCTCAGGTATTCCGATGACGACGACGACCAGCAGAACAACGATATCCAGGGCATGATCGCCGACAAGGTGGATCTGCTCCTCATCGCTGCTATCGACGGCACCTCGCTCTCACAGACACTGGCAGACGCAAAGAGCGCCAACATCCCTGTTGTCGCCTATGACCGTCTTATCATGAACACTGACGCTGTCTCCTACTATGTTTCCTTCGATAACTACACCGTAGGAAAGCTCCAGGCAGAATATGTGATCGACCAGCTCAAGCTCGACAGCGCAGAGGGCCCGTTCAACATCGAGTTCACAGCAGGTGATCCTGCCGACAACAACGCAGGCTTCTTCTTCAACGGCGCTTACGAGACTCTCGAGAGCTATATCGAAGAAGGCAAGCTCAATATCCCCTCCGGCAAGAAGAAGTTCGAGCAGGTAGCCACAACCAAGTGGTCTACCGACAAGGCTCTTGAGAATATGCAGAATACTCTTGCTTCCTACTACTCTGACAAGGAGCAGCTCGACGTTGCTCTCTGCTCCAACGACTCAACAGCTCTCGGCGTAGCCCAGGCTATCAGCTCCGACTACAAGGGCAAGAATACTCCCATAGTAACAGGTCAGGACGGCGATATCCCCAACCTCAAGAACATCGTTGACGGAAAGCAGTCCATGACCGTATACAAGAACGTAAGCGACGAGGCGGCTGTAACTCTTGAGGTATCCAAGGCCATCCTCGCAGGTCAGACACCCGATGCAGGCCTTATCGGTTCACTCGATGTAAAGGTAGCCTTTGATACAACGACATATTCCAACGGCGTAAAGGTAGTTCCTTCCTACCTCCTCGATCCCTATGTCATCACTAAGGACAATCTCCAGCTGCTCGTAGACACAGGCCTCTACAAGTGGGACGCAGACAAGAAGTACCTCGAATCCACAGCAGAGACCACCTGATAGAAACATATTATATTGTCTGTAAAAGGGCGGGCTCTGCCTGCCCTTTTCTGAGCACAAGTCTCCGGCAGACATTGAAAAGGAGAGATATACTTGGCAGAATATATTCTCGAAATGAAAAACATAACAAAGGAATTCCCCGGTGTAAAGGCTCTCGACAACGTCAACCTCAGGGTGAAGCCCGGCGAGATACACGCTCTTGTGGGCGAGAACGGCGCAGGAAAATCCACGCTCATGAACGTCCTCAGCGGCACCTATCCCTTCGGCACCTATACAGGTGATATCATCTACAACGGAGAGGAATGCAGATTCAGGACGCTCCACGACAGCGAGGAGAAGGGCATAGTCATCATACATCAGGAGCTTGCCCTGATACCCGAGCTCTCCATAGGCGAGAATATGTTCCTCGGCAACGAGCGCAGGGGACTTCTCGGCATAAACTGGGACAGGACCTTCCACGAGGCCGGCGAGCACATGAAGCAGGTAGGTCTGAAGGAAGAGCCCACCACCCTTATCAAGGATATAGGCACCGGCAAGCAGCAGCTCGTTGAGATAGCAAAGGCCCTCAGCAAGAACGTAAAGCTGCTGATACTCGATGAGCCCACCTCCTCCCTCAACGAGGAGGATTCAAAGATGCTCCTTGACCTGCTCCTCAGCTTCAGGGAAAAGGGCATGACCTCCATAATCATTTCCCATAAGCTGGGTGAGATATCCTATGTTGCCGACAAGATAACCGTCCTCCGCGACGGAGCGACTATCGAGACCATCGACAACGAGGGACACAATATCGACGAGGCACGTATCATACGCGGAATGGTCGGACGTGAGCTCAGCGACCGCTACCCTGCCCGCGAGCACAATATCAGCGACAAGGTGGGCATGGAGGTCAGCGGCTGGACGGTACATCACCCCCTCTACACAGAGAAGAAGGTCGTTGACAATGTCTCCTTCAACGTCCGCCGCGGCGAGATAGTGGGATTCTCCGGCCTCCAGGGCGCAGGCCGCACAGAGCTGGCCATGTCCATATTCGGTCATTCCTACGGCTCCGGCATCAGCGGAAAGCTGAAGATAGACGGAGCTGAAAAGGAGCTCAGGACTGTCCATGACGCTATCGGCGCAGGCCTTGCATACGTCACCGAGGACAGAAAGGGCAACGGCCTCATCCTCGAGGACAGCATAGCAAGGAACACCACGCTCGCACGCCTTGAGAAGGTATGCAGCAGGGGCATAATCAATACCGACAAGGAAAACGCCGTCGCAGAGAATTACAAGGAAAAGCTCCGCACAAAGACTCCCTCTGTACAGCAGTCAGTCGGCAATCTCTCCGGCGGGAACCAGCAGAAGGTGCTGCTTGCAAAGTGGATGTTCGCAGATCCGGAGGTGCTCATACTCGATGAGCCCACAAGAGGTATCGACGTTGGCGCAAAGTATGAGATATACTGCATAATGAACGACCTTGTGGCGCAGGGCAAGTCCGTGGTCATGATTTCCTCGGAGATGCCTGAGCTTCTCGGTATGTGCGACCGCATCTACGTTATGAACGAAGGCAGGATGGTCGCAGAGATGCCTGCTGCGGAAGCAACGCAGGAGAAGATCATGGCAGCTATCCTTCAGTCCGACAAAAAATAAAGGAGCTTATTATGAACGTAAAGACTTTCATCAAGAAATACACCATGGTCATCGCTCTGGTCGTGGTATTCATATTCTTTTCCATCTGGACGGAGAAAAGGCTTCTGCTCCCGCAGAACCTCTCGAATCTTCTGCTCCAGAACGCATACGTGCTCGTTATGGCCTGCGGTATGCTCCTGTGCATACTCACCGGCGGCAACATCGATCTCTCGGTAGGCTCGACGGTCTGCCTTGTGGGAGCGATAGCGGCGCAGCTGATGTCGAAATACAGTATGAACGCATATCTCGTCATAATCATCTGCCTTGTTCTGTCGGTACTGATAGGTATGTGGCAGGGCTTCTGGATAGGATACATACATATACCGCCCTTCATCTGCACCCTTGCGGGTATGTTCCTGTTCCGCGGCATAGGACGTGCCATACTCGAATCAAAGACAGTCGCCATAAACGATGAGAACTTCCTCAGCACCTTTGCCTCCTACATCGAGATACCCGGCATCGACGGCGAGGTCAAGTGGTCGGCGCTCATTGCCGGCATAGCTATCGCCTGCATACTCCCCGCAGTTACCTTCATCAGCCGTTCAAAGAAGAAGTCCAAGGGCTACAAGCTGCCCTCCGCAGTATCACAGTTCGCAAAGATAGGCGTCATAGACCTGCTGGTCATCGTCTACACATGGAAGCTCGCACACTACAAGGGCATACCCGTAATGGCCCTGTGGGTGCTCGCTATCGTATTCATCTACGCATTCATAACCTCCAAGACCGCCTTCGGCCGCTACTTCTACGCTGTCGGCGGCAATGAGAAAGCCACAAAGCTCTCCGGTATCAACACCAACAAGGTATACTTCATGGCCTATACCTCCATGTCCCTCCTTGCAGGTCTTTCCGGACTTCTTATCGCAGCCCGTATCGGCTCTATCAACGGCGATACAGGCAACTCCTACGAAATGGACGCTATCGGCGCCTGCTTCATCGGCGGTGCCTCTGCCTACGGCGGAAGCGGTACTGTCGGCGGCGTAGTTGTCGGCGCTATCCTCCTCGGCGTTATCAACCAGGGTATGTCGATAAAAGGCCTCGACAACAACTGGCAGTACGTTGTCAAGGGCGCAGTTCTCCTCATTGCCGTTATCTTCGACGTTGTATCAAACAAGAAGACCGGCAAGGCAGGCTGAACCTCCATATTACCAGCGGCCCGGGGCTTGTCTCCGGGCCGGATTCTACCAGAGGAGCGAATGATATGAAATACGATATGCAGAAGCGGGACAAGGCTGTAAAGGGGATATTCTTCCGTCTTGTCGCCGCCGGCTACATCGGATATCTCGGATACAGCATAATGACGGAGAAGGAGACCTCCATGTCTCAGGCTGCGGCGTGGATGCTCGGCGGCCTTTTCATGGCAGTCTGTGCAGGCTTCGCCGTATACTCCGTATGCCGCTTCCGTTCGGATATGGCAGCCGCAAGGCTCACGGATGCCGCACATGACAGCGCCGTGAAGGAGGAGTGACGTATCTCCCGTCTGCCTTACAAAGCACAATGCCCCCGAGCGCTTATGATACGCTCAGGGGCATTTTTTTCAGTATCCGTCAGGAGCTTCCGCCGGCCTTGAATATGAACCGGATGAAGTTGTACATCAGCGGTATGACAGTACTGCTGTCGTGGCCGCCGCCCGGCACCGAGAGATAGATGTTATCCGTGCCGTGCTGCGTGAAGAGGTCGCTGTACTGCTTCGGGTAATCGTTCACCATGCCGTCGTTCGTTCCGCCCGCTATGATGAGCAGGTAGGGCGAATAGGGCGGATCTATGCGGATATCGTCCTTGCTCATCACGCCCGGATGATCCATGAACTGATCCTTTGTCGCGAAGATGCCCGGTGCAGGTGCGCCGCCGCCGATATATCCTATCCTGTCGCAGCACTTCATGCCGATATAGAGCGATTCCCTGCCGCCCATGGAGAATCCCGCTATGGCAGTGTTCTCGCGGCCGGTCTTTACGGGGTAGTGGGATTCGATATAGGGCATAAGGCTGTCCGGCAGATCCTCCACGAAGTTGTCATAGCCGGGAACATCCGCCTGACCGTTGCCGGTCTGCTTCGGGTGGTTCGGATCGGTGTACTGATCCGTGAATACTATTATCATGGGTACGGCATCGCCGCTGCTGATAAGGTTTGTGGCTATCTCCAGCACGCCCATTCCGCTGACCATGGCGTTCTCGTCGCCGCCGTAGCCGTGGTTCACGTAGAATACGGGGTATGCCGAGTTTTCGTCATATCCCGGCGGCAGCCATACGTTGGCGCCCTTGTCGTGTCCTGCCTTCGTGGAATAGTAGGTGATATGCTCCAGCTTTCCGCCGGCATTCTTCAGCACCTCAGAGGGCACCTTCGCCGTTATCCGGTCACGTATGCTGTTCATGTATTCTCCCGGTTCCGGTGCAGGCTCTGTCGGTCTCTCGACCTGCTCGAAGGACTGTCTCTGCCCGAGGACGAACTCGCTTATCTGCACCAGATCGGCAACATTCATCATACCGTCGGCGTTCACATCTCCTGCCAGAAGAGCGTTCCCGGAAAGGCCGTCAACAGCACCCCTCCTTGCGGGCACGATATCAAAGGCTGTGACAGCTCCGTCAAAGTCGATATCCCCCGGGATGATCTTCACCGGCTTCGGGCCGTCTATCTCCGTTCCGGCCGCCGCTATGACCACCTCGTCAAGGCTGAAAGCCGCTGTGCCGGATTCAGTCTCCACATAGAGGACGTAGTCCGAGCCCTCTGGCAGGGTGTAGGAAGGATTTGCGAGCTGTATATAACCGCCGTCGGAATCACCGTCTGCGATATGGCCGTATTTCGTATCTCCGGCGGTGTCCTTGTATTCGAGGGAGAGCATCATCCTCCCCGAGCCTGAGACCGCAGCGCTGAAGCTGTATTCGCTGCCAGGTGTGAAAAGAGCCGTATCCAGGGGCTTCTGTGCGCCGTTCCAGGAAGCTCCCCTGTCCGTGACTCTGAGCGCACCGCTGCCTGCCCATGCCGCACCGTCCACCTTCACGGAAGCGCCGCCTCTGCCCTCCCAGCCGTCCGTACCGTCATCAAAAGTGTCATGCAGATAGCTGTCCGCCGCCGCAGAGCCCTGTCCCGATATGCCGCCGGGGAGCACAAGGGACGCAGAAAGAGCCGCTGTGCCTGCCATGATGCCTGCAAGGGCAGCTCCTGCTGTTCTTCTCCTGCTCATTATCTGTTCCTCCTTTGAAAATATTATTCTGTATACATTATATAGCATCTGAGGCCTCCGGTAAACCCACTTTCTTACGGTTTCGGTGGAGAATCCAACGATTTTTCATATTTTTCCGTAGGATCGTTCTATAAAGCTCCCTGTCCCTGACTATTGAAAAACAGCACAGAATGATGTATAATAGTCATATACGGCAAAGATCATACAGGCAAGGCCGGTAATGCCCGACAAGGAGGAAGATCATGGAGTTAATCAGGTGTTCACAGTGCGGCGGAGACCTCAAACGGATCCGCACAAGAAAAGAATGGTACTGTCCCTTCTGCAATGCAAGGTTCATGGACGAGCCGGCAGAGACCGCAAAGCCCGCTGCAAGGTACTGCGGACTTAACGAGGAGGTATTCGCCCTTGAGGGCGATCTTTCAAAGATCATGGCCGACAAGAGCGGCGCAGCCTGCATAAAATCACTGGTGCGCTGCATGGATACATACGAAACAGCGGCTGAGGTCGAGGAATACATACTGAAGAAGTGCCCTCTGCCCGATGATATCTCCGCAAAGGGAGTGCGCGAGGAGCAGATAAACAAGATCATGCCCCTTATCAGCGATGTCATGGATCCGGGCGAGCGTGTCATATTCTACGGCAACAGGGGCATCTTCTCAAAGGGCAGGGATTTCTACGTCGTTACCGACAGGCGCTGCATCTTCGTAAACAAAAAGGACGTCCTGCACGTTCTCCATACAGATCTGGATTCGCTGAACTTATCCGACTGCTGCAACTGCACCATAAACAGGAACTGGGATATGGGCATCTACAATGTCGCCGTGACCGGCCCGTTCCAGGGTGCTCTGCTCGCCCTGATAGTCCTGCTCTCCTTTGAGGCGGACAGCGACAGGGAAAAGATCAGGATAGTAACATGAGCAGAGGAAAGAGATCAGTGCTCCTGTCCCTGATGCTCGCAGTCATGTCCCTTGCGGCCTGCGGCAGTAAGGACGGCGGCACACAGACGGCTGTTGATGGGGCAGAGGACATCTTCGCCGCATCGAAGATCGTAAACATAGACGCAGATATCGACTCCGTGAGCAACAAGGCCGATGTGCTTGCGGACGGTCAGCCCGTCGGACAGGTCAGGGAGAGCGGCATCACCGATCCGCGCATAACCTACTCCGTGAACGGAGAGGACAGGTTCAGCATCGCCTTCTATACCAAGGGCGATATCGGGGACGAAAGATACCCCTCCGCCGCGACCTACGCCTATTACGACATGAACGGCAATATCCTCGGCTACGCACAGGAAAGGCTCCTCTTCAAAGGCGATGACATCGGCTTCGTGATGACCTTCCTCAGCGCCGACGGCACCATGAAGGACTACTTCATTGAAGCCAACGATACCTCCACCCATAACTGGGCGGACAAGAATGCATCAGTACGCAGCATGGACAGGAAACAGACCGGCACGGTCGAGCTCAGTCTCGTCAGCAGCAGAACAGGAGAATGTGCGGTAAAAATGTCCCTCGGCGAAGCGGCAGGGGAGCTCTCGGAAATGGACAGGACGGCCATATACTGGCACTGCACCGGTGATCTCTATGCCAGATACTCCCGCACAGACTGACGGTATATCAGATCCCGCAGCCTTAAACAGAACAACAAGGCACAGTCCTCTCTGCTCCGGCAGATGAAGACTGTGCCTTTTCTGTGCGGTATGATGCTGCCGCAGCATATAAACCGGGCCGCAGGATATCCCCCTCACGGCCCTTTATATATTACTATATCATGTATATACGTTTTCAGATCTCTTCGCCGTTGCTGAGCTGCCTTCTGTAGCCGGGCAGGCCGATGAAGTAGGAGATGACGAAGAGTATCACCGACACGGAAGCCATGGTGATGACTGAAAAAGTGCGGAACACTCCCGAGGAGGTCAGCTTCTGTATCATCTCGGCAGGATCCGCCTCCTTTTCCGGGAACATCAGTTCCAGATAGGGGGTTATATCCCCGAAGAGGAAATACAGGAAGGATATCAGTAAAAGGAATGCCAGAAATGTACCCATGACCACCCCCATTTTCTTCCTGCCGAACCATGCCGTCATTGTAAGCGTATAGGCATTGTTCAGCAGGAAAAGGGAGCATACGAAAACTATGACCGCAGTAAAATCCGGCTTGTAGGGCGCAACGAGCCTGCCGCACACATTGGCAGTCTCTGTGACCGCTCCGACAAATGCAACGGCTATGAAACTTGCAGCATACTTCGCTGCCAGCACTCCGGGAACACCGGCAGGCGTGGTGGTATAGAACCTGTTCTGACCGAGCGTCTCCTTCAGCGGAAAGCCGATACCCGATGTTACGAATCCTATAAACAGCCCCGCCATGATGCCGGAAGCAAAAATGCCGTTTCCAAGCAGCTGAGAGGCTTCGATGCTTTCTTCTGCGGCGAAGGTCAGGGGGACAGGATCTACGATCGAAAGGAGAAAACACAGGATGAGCATGATAACAATTGAACCTGTGAGCTCCGCCATTTTCAGCTCTTTGTATATCAGTCCTCTCATTATCCCATCCTCCTTTCAAGCAGCTTCACAGTGCGCCTGTATGAAAGATACAGTATGGCAGCAACGATGACAGGGAAGAGCCACAGCCAGCGGCCGAGAAAACCTCCCAGCTCCCTGACCAGCCCCGGTATGTCATCCTCGTCCATGCCGAGCGCAGGCAGAATCCCGGCAATTAATACGACGAATGATACAGGTAACAGCATCACTAAAACAACGATAGTGATCACAATGTACTTCTGCGCCTTCTCCTGATCCCCCACCTTCAGCACAAGATTAAAGAAGAGCCGCCCGATCACGAATACCACAGTAATTATCAGTATGCTTACGGCGACCGGCACAGGATCATAGGGCTGCCCGAACAGTTTACAGCACAGAAGGTCGAGCACTGCTATAAAGGCGAACATACATACCGTCAGGCCGCCGGCAAGGATATAGTTCGCAGCAGCATACTTCTTCATGGATACCGGAAGAGTGTATGCAAACCTGTTCCAGCCGGATCTTATATCACTCAATACAGCATCGACGTCAATGGAAGCCGGGAGCATACCCGCCATAAAATTCATCATAGCGATCATGATCCCGAACATCTCACTGAATCCCTTTTCAAATTCCGGATCACGCTCCGCAGCCATATCGTATATTGTCCTCAGATTGCCGCACTGAAAGCTGATGCCGCAGAGCAGCACCGCTATGACCATTACCGCATTCATAGCGAGCAGGGCACGGAAATTCGGCCATGATACATAGACAAGGCGTCTGATAAGGCCCTTCATCTCAGTCATCACGACCACTCCTTTTCGCTGCGGTGTACGTAGTACTGCATGATATCGTCAAGGCTCGCGCTGTCGAATACCACACCGCTGTACTTTTTCTCACAGGCCTCACGGTCGGAGACCAGCACCTCAGCGCCGAAATCCGTGACTCTTGCGCTGACTGCGTCATCCTTCGATATCTCCGCATACTGCGCCTTTGTACACTTCATTATGCCATGGCTGAGGAGGATATCGTCCTTGTATCCCGTGAGGAGTATCTTTCCGTTGTCGATGAAGGTAAGGCTGTCGGCTATCTTCTCAAGATCCGAGGTGATATGGGAGGAGAGGAGTATGGAGTTATCCTCATCCTGAAGATAGCCGAGGAAGATATCGAGTATCTCATTGCGCACTACGGGATCAAGTCCCGTGGTAGCCTCGTCCATTATCAGCAGCCTTGCATGGTGGGAGAGGGCAACGGCGATCTGATGCTTCATCTTCATGCCCTTTGAGTATTTGCCTATCTTTTTCTTCTCCGGCAGGCCGAATCTCTTCAGCATACCGTGATATACCTCACTGTCCCATTCCTTGTAGAGTGGTTTCATCACCTTCTCCACCATAAGGGGCGTGAATATCTCATGGAAGGGCGTCTCATCGAATACCGCAGCGATATCCTGCTTTATCTCAGTCTCGTGGATATCGGGATCCCTGCCCAGCAGGGATATCTTTCCGCCGTCCCGCTTTATTATGCCGAGCAGGGCACGGATAGTGGTGGTCTTTCCGGCGCCGTTCTGCCCGATAAAGCCCATGATGCTGCCCTTTGCCACGTTGAAGCTGACGCCGTCCAGCGTGAATCCGTCATATTTCTTGGTAAGACCGTCTATCTCGACAGCGTTGGTGTAGTCCGTCATATCATCATCCTCCGTAGATCAGTTTCATGATCTCGATAAGCTCGGAAAGCTCCACGCCCCCCTGCTTAGCCTTTTCGCAGGCAAGAGCGATATAGTTCTCCGCCTGCCTGAGATTCTCCTCCCGGAGAAACTCCTTGTTCTGAGCTCTTACGAAGCTGCCCCTGCCGGTGTGCGACTCGATGAAGCCGTCCCTTTCGAGCTCCTCGTATGCTCTCTTTGTGGTAATTATGCTTATCCTCAGCTGCTGTGCGAGATTCCGCATAGACGGAAGGGCGTCCCCCTCTGTCAGCTCACCTCTGAGGATAAGCGCCTTGATCTGCTCGCATATCTGCTCATAGATCGGCGTATCTGAAGAATTGCTTATAATAATATCCATGTGGTACCTCTCATGTGATAATGTATATATACTATATACACATTATATCATTACAATATACATTTGTCAAGCATCTTTCATTGGCATAGTTGCACAAAATAGCAGCACATTTTTTGTTCAACCACACAAAGCTGTTCCGGACTGCTCCAAAAGCCGCCGCTGATGATGTATAATATAGATATGATGCTACACCAGATCAACTACCGGAGGTAAAACGACATGAATGAAGAAAAGAAAGCTATCGATCTCAGGGAGCTGCTTATCGATGCAGGCTGCCTTGTGCTGTCCTACGTGCTGCTCTTCCTGCTGCCGCAGGATACAGGGATACTGTTCTGGCTGATGCTGTTCATAGCCGCGTTCCTGTTCTGTGTCGGTTTCTTCCGGCTGGGATTCATAGCCGATCTGCCTGATACCCGGAAGGCCGGCATACTATCATCCGCCGGCTTCGCACTCTACGGAGCCGCCGCAAATGCCCTCGGCATCTGGCGCCTGATAGCAGAGCAGGGCAGCGGACGGAGCATCTGCATAGCCGCATTCATGCTCATACAGGCAGGCCTCCTCTACGGTATGGCCGGCAGTCAGGCAAGGTCGCCGCGTGCGCTGTGGATAATATCCATCCTGTTCAGAGCGGCCGCCGTTATCTGCGCCGCCGCCGGAATACTGTACCTCATCCTCAGTGATTTTTCCGAAGGCTCTGCGGCAGTCCTGGGTATGCTGATGATCGAGGCCGTTTACCTGTGGTTCATGGGCAGCGGAAACAATCCCTTCAATTCCATGATGTCCGGCATACAGACAGTTCCCGGCATGAAGAAGAAGGCGGAGGAGCTTTACAAAGACTTCGCAGAGACAGATACACAGCTCGGAAAACCCTGGCTCGGGAGGATAAGATCTATCAGGGAGGACTGCCTAATCTACGGCCCCTCAGAGGAGGACGGCTTCTTCATCTACGGCTTCTATAATTTCGGAAGATACTACATAGCCGGCAGCACCGATCCCATATTCCTCGATCCGGCAGAAGCGGAGAAGCATAAGACAGCCCTGATACCCGACAGCAAAAACAGGATCATGGACAGCGAGATGCTGCCGGAGCTGTACGCCGCCATGTTTGCCCGCTACCTTGCAGACGGCAGGGCAGTATGGAGCACCAGGATACCGGAGAAGAAGAAAAAGAAAAAATAAGGCACCTGTATTTACGCAGATACCCGTATAAAAGTCCTGCCCCTGAGTGTTGCAAAGCACTCAGGGGCATTGTGTTTTCCGGCTGACATACCGGATCATAGTTTAATTATCGCAGCTTATTTTGTCGCTTGCCCTTCCCGGTATCTGCCAAAAAGGATACCGTCATCAACATATTTGTCAGCCTGAGACACCCACATCGGGAACTGACCTGTTGCCACGGCTGTCTGTCCGTTGAGCATACCCGTATGGAACGAGATATGCCGGAATTGTCTGAGTACGAGCTCCATTCTCGTATACTCGCATTTTTCAGGACATTCATACAGCATCTCATCTGTGAGAGAGTCAAGATATGCGTAGGTCTTCTGCTCTACACGGTCAAGATAATCAAGAAGCTGCTCGTCAGACAGGACAACAGAAGCAGGCTTGTCGGGATTGTCAAGGCCTTCTTCATGAAACGGCGGTTCGTCATATACAAAGGGATTGATAAACCATTTATCAGCTGAATGCAGTGCATGATAAGCCCATCTCCAGCACGGTGCGCCGCAGCATAGCGCATCTCTGTCATAGGTCTGGATAGATGTTCTGATATTCATGAAATTCGGTCTCACCATATCTTTTATTATCATACATAGTTCATTCATGTCAGTTTCTCCTCTGTATTCCGGGTTTTTAATAGTATCAATTATAGCACAGCAGAGAAGTGCTGTCAACAGAAACGTCTTAGTATAAATGATTGACAATATATATCACAGGTGATATAATTATAATATTCAATCAGAAGTGCCGCAGCGCTTGTCTGAGTGACGGGGATCCTGTTCCGACAGGATGAAATACGATCACAGAAAGGAAATCACCATGAAGAAGAACACATTTAAGGTATGGTCAGCAGTTCTGGCATTCATCATCAGCTTCGGCTCAGTCTCTCCCGGGCCGTCGATCCGCAGACAGAGAGCGGATGCTGTTGACATCGGGGCATCAGTCTCAGGAGATATGTCCCCTGTCTCCGCAGAGAACGGGGTAAAATATGCGCCGGAGGCTGTTATCGGGGCAGATCAGGCAGCCTCAAAGAAGCTCTGGGGCGATGTTGACGGAGACGGAAGTGTGACAGAGGAGGACGCCGATGCCCTGGAGGGAAAGACGCTGAAAAACTGTCCGCAGGGCGATGTCAACGCCGACGGAAAGCTCAATGACACCGACGCGGATATGATAAGGGAACGGGCGTGGTATGATGACAATTATTTCCCTGTCGGCGAATACTACGATGCGGAAAAGAAGTTCGTGACACGCGCGGAGTGGGTGCACGCCGTTGCTTCTGAGCTGGTTCTCGATACCGGAAACACTGATCTGAAAGAGAATGTGTTCTCCGATCTTGAGGGCTGCGAGTATGCGGATGAGATCAATATACTCGCAAATATGGGCATCATCTATACCGACGGCGACGAGAATTTCAGGCCGGATGAAAAGATGCAGCGCGGCTTTGCAGCCGAGGTGCTTGACCGCATTTACGGCTCCTTAAGCGTTGACCTCTGGAAGGATGCCGTTGAAAACGGCTGGTTCGGGGCTGATAAGGGCGAGTTCCATGAAAAGCTGTATGTCACCGGCGATGAGCTCACCGCACACACCGAGGCCGCAAAGAACGCACCTCTCATCATACGTGAAGAGACAAAGCTCACAAAAGACCTGACTATCGACAAGGAGCTGTGGGTATGGAGCGATCTTGACCTTAACGGTCATAAGCTGACAGCCGGAAAATCAGTGATAATAAACAACGACGGCTGCATTTCCATGCACAAGGGCTCTGCCGTCATTTCCGGCGACCTCACCATAGATGAAGGCTCACTCAGCATGGACGATGCCTCCGACAAGCTCACTGTAAAAGGCAACGCCTCTATAAACTCCTATTCCGAACCGAAGAACGGCATCATCGAATTTGCAGGCGATGTACAGACCGAACGTTTTTACACCACAGGTGCAAATACAGTTGTATTCTCCGGAAAGAAGGATCAGACTCTCAGTCTTTCAGACTGCTGGCTCAATGATGTAAAGGTAGCAAATTCCGACAGCCGCTCCCTCATCATAAGCAGACGCCTCGAGCTCGGCGGAAAGCTGACTGCCGACGGCAAGAAGCTCACTCTCAAAGCCGGTCCGGGATATGATGATGTGAAGACGCTTGATATATCGGAGCTCACCGCAGACAGCGCTGAGATAACGGGCGATTTCCGGATGAGCATAGACAGCTTCCACGGCAGCAGCCTTACTGTTGACGGAAACGCCGAGACATTCGACGATATCGCCCTGAACGGCGCGGCATTCACAGTCACAGGCGATTACTGCCTCAACGGCGGCCTTACTCCCGGCGGAGGCTCCGTTCACGTTGACGGAGAGTTCAGCACCGAAAGAGGGAGCCGCCTTATAATGAACGACAGCAGCGAAAAGCTCTATGTGGGCGGCGATGCTCACTGCCGCCGTCTTGACGGCATAAAGAACGGCACAGCGGAATTCTGCGGCATCCTGTATCTTGAGGACACCTCCTTCACCGATGACAATACCGTGATATTCCCCGGCAGCGGAGATGTTTCCATATTCACCGACGCCAATTCCTCCTTTGCCGGTATCAGCATCCCCGATGCCGGAAAGCGCAGTCTGACATTCAGCGGTCCGCTCAGGGCTTCCTCCATAGACTGCGGAGAGGCTCCCTTCACCGTAAAGAACTCCTCCGACCTCTTCTCACCGGGCATACTGAACTGCTCGGAGCTTACGGCAGAGGGAAGCTGTGTTCTCGGAAATATATCTCAGGGCTCATGCAGCAGAATAACTCTGAACGGCGATGCAGCGCTTACAGGCAGCGTAAGCCTTGACGGGGCTGAGATCACCGTCAGCGGAAAGCTCAGCATAGAGCCGGAATACTTCTCCGATGACCTGACCTTCCTCAACAGCACGATATCGGCAGACTCCCTCGATATAAAAGCCGGAGATGTAGTTCTCACCTCCGGCACCCTCGATATTGCAGGCGATATCACCGTGACGAACGACAAAGTCACCTTTGACGACACCAAGGCAAGTGCCGGAGGAAAGCTCACATTCGGCCGCGGTCTGTCAGCAGAACTTATCACCAGCAGTATTACAGGCAAGGAGCTCGTCACAGATGATGCCGGACTGAAGCTCGACCACAGCAGCATCGCTGTGACCGGCGATATCAGCAAGGCATCCGGCACAGCGGAGCTCAAAGATGATAATTCCTTCATCAGCACCGGAGGGGATGCAGACCTTTCAGGCCTCAGGATATCTGGAAAAGGAAGGCTCAGTGTCGCAGGCGATATGACCGGCGGAACTGAAATGAGCGGCATCGTTCTCGAATTTACCGGAGAGAATGATCAGAAAGCCGTTATCCCGTCAACCGGAACAGCCCCCGGAAAGATATCGGTGCTCAACTCGGACAAGCGCACCGTAGATATCAGCGGCAGCCTGAACACAGGTCTCCTGACTGGCGACGGCAGGAAAATAAGCATCACCACCGAAGACCTGAGCTTTTCACAGCTCCTGCTTGACAAGGATACAGAGATATCAGGCGATGTCCGTATTACCGAGCCGGATAACCCGTCGTCAGCTATCGACCTTGACGGTCACAGCCTTTCAGTCTCCGGCAGCCTTTATCAGTCAGGCGGCAGCGTAAAGCTCAACAAGGGAAGGCTTGATATCGCCGGCGACTATGTGATAGCCTCCGGCAGGGATACATCAGCCCTCACAGCCTCCACAGGCTCTCTTGAGATGTCCGGTGAAGAGGACTACGTCTCAGTCGGCGGCAGCTTCATCACCATGTCATCCGCAAGGTCTGAGCTGAACAACGGCACTCTTGAGATCAAGGGGGATTTCTATCAGTATGACGACGGTTCCGAGACCGCCTTTGCCGCCTGCGGCAGTCACAAGGTGATCCTCTCCGGAAAGAAGAAGCAGACCGTCACCTTTGAGAGCTATGCGGCTTCACATTTCAACTATCTGGAAATGACTCAGGATATCAAGATGTATGATTTCAAAAACGGCCAGTGCTGGAAGTTCCCCGGCGATGCAAACGAGGACGGCAGCGTGGATCCCGATGATGTGGTGCTGATGCGTCAGGCTCTCGCCGGCTGGGATGTCGAGATATGCTCCGGCAACGTGGATGTCAACGGCGACGGCAGCTTTGATCTTAAGGATCTCACCATCCTCCGCAGATACCTTGCCGGCGGCTGGGATATCACCCTGCTGTAAGGCTGCACAGGAGGAACGTTATGAAAAAGATCATATCCTGTTTTCTTGCAGCCGGGCTGGCCTTTCAGTGCATAGTCACGGATGCCGGCGCCGCTGACACGGGCAGCATAGTAACTGCCTCCATAGGAGTTGAAACGGGGGAGACCTTCACCCTCCCCATAAAGATAACCGAAAACCCCGGCATCACCGCCCTCGGCCTGACACTCGACTATGACAGCAAGGCGTTCGAGCTTCTGTCCGTTGAGGACACAGGGCTCCTCAAAGGAGCGGAATTCCTTGCGGGAGACGATGTATCAAGGCACCCATACATTATGAACTGGGACGATATCTCCGAGAAGGATCATACAGAGACGGGCGTGCTCGCAAATGTGAATTTCAAGGTCAGGGATGTGGCCATGGGAGAATACAGCATCAAAGTAGGAGTGAACCAGAGCAACACCTACAACGTTGACCTCGGGCCCGTGAGCTTCAGCTCCGACGGAGGAAAGGTAACGGTAAGGCCGGCCGCTTCCGCCCCTGTGATATCTGCCGACGATGTATACGGCATACCCGGTGATATCGTGGAGGTCCCCGTAAGGATAAAAAACAATCCCGGCATCATCTCCCTCGGCCTGAGCGTGGATTATGACAAGGACGATCTCGAGCTTACCGGCGTCACCGACTGCGGACTTCTCGGCAATGCGGAGTTCCTTGCAGGAAAGGATCTGAAAAAGATCCCCTACATCCTTAACTGGGACGACCTTACGGACAAGGATCACACAGACAGCGGCGTGCTCGCCGTGCTGAGGTTCAAAGTTCTCCAGGAGCTTGAATATCCTTCGGAGGTAGATGTAAGCCTTAACAAAGGATCGGCATTCAATGCCGGAATGAAGGATGTTGACTTCTTCCGGAGCCCCGGCTCGGTAAAAACCCCTGAACTGAAGGACATCATCCCCATAAGGGAGCGTGCCCCGCTGGAATACAGCATAAAGCCCTCCGCAGAGGCAAAGAACATTACGGCGGAGACAGTCACAGTCAGCGACAGCCGCATAGATGTCTCATCCTTCTCAGACTACCCCTCCTTCAATAACGGCTTTAACGTTTCAACGGACTGCATACACGAAGCGTACAGCGAGGACGGCAAGCTGCTGGTGTTCTACGATGACGGCGAAACAGCGGCGGTATATTCCGAGAGCACGGCAGAGCCCCTGCTGTTCACCAAGGCGGGCTGGCGTTACGGTGCCGGCACCATAGGCGGCGACGGCTGCTGGTATATCCTCTGGGGAAAAGATGTGACCGATGAAGAGGTGTTCCGGGACAATGATCTGGAGAATATATGTATATCAAAGTATGACAGCACCGGCAGACTGCTTGGTGAGGCCGGGCTGCCGAACAGCCTCTCAAACTCCCACACCCCCTTCCATGCCGGCAACGCAGCCATAGGCTGGAAGGACGGCGTAGTCCTCGCCTTCTATGATACCCTGTGGACCGGATCATCAGACGGCTATCATCATCAGGGCTCCTGCTTCTGTGCCGCCGATACGGAGAAAATGAAGATCATCGAAGCCAGCGGCTGGCAGGGCTCACATTCCTTCGGCGTTTCCATGATACCCACCGACTACGGCTTTGCCGGCATACAGATGGGGGATGCTTTCGCAAGAGGCATCGTACTGAACCTTTACGGTATATATCACGGAAGAGTGCTCGTTGGAGGCGCCTACAACGTACACAACGGAAGCACCGTTATCTATAATGCGAGCGGTCAGTACGGCACAAACGAGGAGCATCTCGACGGCAACACCACCTATACCCACATGGGCGGCATCGCGCACAGCCGTACCACCTACGCCATAGCAGGAAAATCCGAGCGGCAGTACACCTCCCTTGTCCACTACGAAGACGAAAGCGTCACCAATATCTACGATGTGTTCGTCCGCCTGATGGATCAGGATTTCGATGCCTCCGAAGAGCTTGCCGGCGTATACCGCACCGACAATGCAGGGAACAGGATCGATCCGAATGTGGTATGGCTCACTGAATGCGACGAGAACAACAAAGCCGGCTCAGTAAAGGTCGTCGCCCTTGATGACGGCGCATACTGCGTGCTCTGGGAGAAATTCAACGGCCACGACTTCGACTCCGTGAGATATGTCATACTCGATGAATGCGGAAATATCCTCAGGCCGGAAAGCGTCATACAGAACGCACGTCTCTCCGATAATTCAACTCAGCCCATGGCTGACGGCTATAAGCTGAAATGGGCCGTGACTGACGGCGGACAGAATACACTCACATTCTATACAGCCGACCTCCTCGCCGGAGAGCCCGCAGCTGTCTCAACTACCACAGCTGCATCACCGACAGATACCGTCACTACCGCGACAACAGCCGCACCGGAGCCTGTGACCGGCAGCACCTCCGCAGCTGCGGCTCAGACAGAGGTGCCCGCCACAACGGAGGCTGCTGCTGCTCCTGCGGAGCCGGGAACTGACGAGCTTATGAAGGGCGACGTCAACTCCGACGGCTTCATAGATTCATCGGATGCCTCGCAGATACTCGAAGCCTATGCAAACCTCTCCACAGGCGCCGACTCAGGCCTTGACGAGGCTCATTACAGGGCGGCTGACGTGAACGGGGACGGCAATATCGATTCTACGGATGCATCAGTCATCCTTTCCTACTATGCCTTTATCTCGACCGGCAATACCGGCACCCTCGACGAATTCATGGCAGGCTGATGCCTTCCCCTTCGTCCGGCTGTCCATATAAAACAGAAACAGGAGTATGTTCCCTGTCACGGGACATACTCCTGTCTTTTATTGTGCTGTATGCCGGGAACGGCCTGCTTACTGCAAACTGTTCCTGTAAGCTATGGTCGCCTTGTAGTACTCATACAGAGCGCACATGGCATCGAACTCGCTGTCTGTCCTGGTCTTGTCCATGCACTCATAATCATAGGAGAGCACAGAAGCCATATATGTCGCCGTACCCGATGAGGTAGTTACGGTAATGGTGTGCGGCATACCGAGAAGATGTGCGGGTATACCGGCGGCTGTCACCTGTAATCTGCCGTCGCTGAGTCTGGTGGGTGATACCAGCCTTCCGTCGAGCAGCACCCTTATTTTGCCTGTATAGCCATCCTTCTTCTTTATCTTGAAATTGAGAGAGGTATCCGATTCAAGGACAAGTGAATAATACACCCTTTCGATATCATTGTTCGTGCCCCATACCTTCTGCATATCCTTCATCTCATCAAGATAGGTGCTCTTGTTGTCCGTGTACTGTTCGTGCGTTGTATAGGCCTTTTCCATAGCCTTGTGATCTACGCCGAGAGTCCATGGTTCAGCGGAATGATCGCAGAGATATCTCTGCATATAGTAACCGAAGTCGTTGATGCTCCTGATAAGATCCCAGGTCACTTCGCCGTAAGCCGCGCTGAACTTGTTCATATAGCTCTCTGCGTTCGATACAGTCGTGACAGTGCGCTCCTCTCCGTCAGCATCGGTGTATCTGAGCACAGCCGTAACATCGTCTGCCATGGATATGGAGCTGAGGGGGCAGGTGAAGCCGTAGGCTGTCTTTCTGCTGTTCATCTTGTCCTTGCTGAACTTCGCCGTGGCGGTCTTTCCGTTCACTGTGAAGGTGACCTCCGACTTCTCAAGCTCCTCTATTGGCACAGTACCGGGAACGAGATAGAAGTTGAGAGCAATGCTGCCGCCGAGCGTCATGGAATTGGTCACGAATTCCGGTACAGCGCTGCTGAGATATCCCATGCTGCCGCTGCGGTCAATGCGCGCATAATCCGCTGACAGCTTTTTCATATCATACTTCGTGCCATTCTGTCCGACGATCGAGGTGCAGTTCGAGAACATCTGAACGGCGTTTGTGACATTCTCTGTCGTCCACTTTTCACTGACATATATCTTTTTAAGACTTGTGCAGTTCCTGAACATCCTGATCATGTTTCCGACCTTGCCCGTATCAAAGCTGCTGAGATCGAGGGAGACAAGTCCGGGACAGTCGCAGAACATACTCCTCATTGCCGTGACATTGGATGTATCCATGCCGTCAAGAGCGACATCTGTAAGCTCCTGACACTTATTGAACATATAATTCATGTTCTCAACAGCCGTGGTCGTCGGATTGGAAATATCTATCCTTCTGATATGGCTGTTATTGAACATATAGCTCATGTCCGTGACATTCGAGAGATCGGCTTTTGTAAGATCCACCTCTTCCGCGAAGACGCCTTCAAACAGGTATGAGCAGTCATCGGGGAGGGATGCGCCCTCAGCGGCAACTATCTTCCTGACCGGCCCGCCTTCCCATAAAACGCCATACTGCTGTATCTCCTCTTCGCTGGTGAGCCTGCCGTAAATGGTGACTATGCCCGTTTCTTCATCATAGAAGGCTCCGCTCTTGCCGACAATGACCTGAGCCTGGCTGAATTTGCATTCCACCTGCTGAACATCATAGTTCACGATATCCGCATTGGAGAAGTTTATTGGGCAAGTTCCCTCTGCATCACATGATGCTTTGAAGACAAGCGTCATCATATTGCCTGCGGAAGAATTGTTTTCTTCTGCAAGCAGATCGCCGAAGGATACTTTGTATCTGCCTGTGGTCACGCCTGTTCCGGGGATAGGAACGGCATTCAGTGCAGGAGCGATATCATCGTTGTATTCTATACCCGTGAGAGTGAGATCATTCTTGTCCCATTCAATATCGAAAGTACCTGAGATATATCCGGGAGAGTTTACCATATTTACAGGGACTCTTATATTGCTTGCACCTGTGTAGCCGTATGCCGTTCCGCCGCTTATATACATCCTGCCTGCATCAAGTTCATGAACGGTGCAGTCGATCTCATCAACAACGAGCTGAGAAACGCTGCTGTCTACGAAATCGGAATTGTTAAGGTCGATATTATAGCCTGTGCCGTCATCGTCCTGTGAATTCTTCTCAAAATAGAGAGTCGCAGCCCTTCCCGTTGCGGTGTTGTTCACCTCTGCAAGGAAATCGCCGAGAGAGAGCCTGTAATTTCCGTCTGTATCGCCGTTTTCGGGAACGGGAACGGAATCGTTATCCTTTGCGACTTCTGTATTGAAGTCTACTTTTACAAGTGTGAGCGCAGTCTTATCCCAGTTCACATCGACAGAACCGGAAATATATCCCGTGTTCTTTAATATGTCGATATCAACAGCTATACCTCCGGCAGTATAGTTGGTCGCTGAACGGATGACAATGTCTGAGGAGACAGCGTTCACGATAGTTTCAGCTGCTGAATACGGCAGCGCTGCAAGTATCATTGCAGCCGCAGTAAAAGCAGCGGTCATTCGTTTTTTCATTGCGTATCTCCTTTTATTCAAGTGTCAGAAGGTAAGAAAGTGTACTGTTGGTCAGAGGATCTGTGATAACGACCTGGCAGTTGTTTAGTGTATTTATCAAACCTTCTTTTTGCATAGCGCTTTTCTTGCCTGTATATTCCAGTCGATTACCTTCAAAACGAAATTTATTCGTTCCGGTGTAGTAAATTCTTTCGAATTCTTTAAACTGCCTTTTTCCATTTTCTTCAGTAAGAATGTTTATACGTGCCTTATACTGTCTCCATGCACATGATCCGCCCTGGAAATAAGCAGTTATGTAATAATCGTCATTCATGCTATAAGCATAAGCAGAACTGCTATAACCCAAAGGAGTATACTTCACAAGAGGATCTGTGCCGTGGTAGCAATACCTTATCTTATCCGATTCTGATTCTACTGTATTGCCTAATGCATCAGTGACCACGCATTTGCACTCTTTGCCGAATACCTCGTCGATAGCGTATTTTATCGTACAGGAAGGCTCATCTGATACTATTCCGCCAAAGGCGATCATATAACCCGTTGTATAAGGGCCAAAATTCGGCTCACTGTCTACATACCACTGATACTTATACGGAGCTTTACCGCCCTCAACTGTAACTGTGACATCTGTGGTATCCACATAGTCATACTCCAATGAATTATAGCCGACATCATGTCCGTTCGGAACGAACGTATACGGATAAAAGCCTTCGATCTTCTTCACCTCGAGAGGAGCATATACATGCACGATCGTATTTTTCAGCTTTGTCTTGTTGGTTTCTATAGTTTTTCCGTCTGCATCAGTTATCAGGCAGTATACTTCCTTATCATAGTTGTCACCTGTAACACCTGATGTATATGTTCCGTTTGTTCCGGCTTCGCTGCCGCCCTTATACCATTTGTAAGTATACGGTGCTTTTCCGCCTGCAACCTTTGCTGTAAGAGTTACACTTGTTATGTTCTCATCATTTGTAAATCCGTCGATATCTTCTGTAATTATCATGGGCGCCTTTTCGCCGCCTGCATCGATATCTACATTGAAATCAGGAAATTTTCTTGCAAGGGCATAGGCTTCTTCGAGAGTGAGACCGCCCCTGACCTTAGTAAACTTAGATGAATCATCGAATTCACCGTCGAAATAGCGTATCATGAGTTCTTCATCGTCTGCAACAGCATCTTCCAATTCATTATCCTGCACGCTCTTGTCAATATCATCTCGATATTTTATGCTGAGAGTGTAAACAGGATCTGAGTCAGTGATCCTGCCGCCGACGGGTGTATCATCCCAGCCTGCAACATACTTTGCGATAGCTTCCGCATCTGCGGTATCGAATTTTCCGCTGAGATCAACGTCAGCTGCTAATTCATCGAATGCAGCATCTCCGATATCCTGTCCGTCAGCCTTCCTTGCCGCCCAGACAGCATCCGCCTGCGTTACCTTTCCGTCGCCTGTGACATCGCCCTTTATCCTGTTCAGCGCCAGAGCACCGACAGATACTGCGCTTGCCGCAATAACGACAGCCGCGGATACAGCCGCGATCCTTCCTGTGACCTTTTTCATTGAATGCACCTCCGTATGTTATTGTAAATGTTGCTTCTGCATTACAGATAAATTAATTATACATTATACCGAAATCAAATTCAATGTCCGATAAGGTCAAGTTTGTGTAAAAAATCCAGTGCAGCTTTCCAACGTTTTTGTGCATATCAAACAAAGAACGCTCCGCAGGACTGAGCTGTCCCGCGGAGCACTTTTCTTTTTATGGGATGCAGGTCTCCGCCCGGAAACCCGCTCTTCTGCTTCTGTCTGCCCGATGTTTATTGCCGTATCCGCCGGCTGACCTGTTATCTCGGTTTTATGCCCGCACCCCGTCAGTCCGCAGACTGCGGCTGCTGAGGACAGCAGCAGTGCCAGGATCCTTTTTCCCATTATCCATACTCCTTAAAAATGTAGTGTTCATTGCCGCGGCTATACTGCGCTCCCCTTTGCAACGCCGGAAACGGTAATATCATTGCTCCGGTAACTATTATATCATCAAAAGCACCAATCGTCAATGATGTGTCATAAGGCGGATATGTCCGGTGATATGAAAAGCCGGCTATGAAGCCGGCTTTTGATCAAAGTATCCTTATCATTCTCTCATGCACTGCTGTGAATCCGTCATGCAGCTGCATATCGGTATGGAAATGGCCGAAGAACCACTGATCGAAATCTGCACGTTCTCTGAGACCTTCAAGATAGCTGCTCAGCGCATATTCTTCATCTGCTGTACAGAAGCCGAGAGCCTCTGCAACAGACGGCGGAGCGGTATGTGTGATAATGTGATCCACCTTGTACCGGCAGCGTTCAAGCGCTCTGTCAGCTCTTTCATACTCAGCCGGAGAGGGCATCTCCTGCGGATACCAGTCAATGCCCTCACACCCGTACTGCCTGTCAACGGAATATGCGCCGCCCATACAGAAAAGTCTTTTCCTTCTGCTTCCGCACTCTATCTCGTAGACCTCTCCCCGCATCATATGAATTATATTCGGGGTTATCATCCTTGCTGTCCCGGAATTCCATGATCCGGTGCGGTAAGTTCCGAGAAGGGGGAAATCCTCATCGTTGCCGTCAATAAACCAGAAGCGGTAGTTTTCCGTTCTCAGCTTCAGAAAAGCCTCTCTCTTATCCCGACGATCAGAGATGAAGCCGAAATCGCCCGTTATTATGATGCCGTCCTCTTTCTGCACATCATACGCAGAGATCCGTTCCATAAGCTCATCATAAAGGCCGTGTGTATCACCTGTTATCCATACGGACATTCTGTCACCTCCTTCCTGCCTGTCATACTTGACAACAGTATATTATGTCCGGTATAATGAAGAAAAAGACCTGATACGGAGGGTAATGATATGGGAAATCACAGCGGTAAAAAGAGCAGGCGAGGGGAACTGTTCTACAGCATTCATAATACTCTTTCAAAATATTTCAAAAAGAAAAGCGACGGCGACTATGTCAGGAAAATGTATTCATGGCATCCCGATCTCCTGAGTGACATCAGAGATATCGTAAAAGCCGAGAAATTCTTTGACAACTACTGTAATAAAGCGATATCAAAAAGCAAATTCGGATCTGTAAAAACAGATCACATGATAAATGCCACCCTTGCAGGCGCATTTCTGAACGGCCTCCGCACCTTCGAGATGATAAGCTCAGACAGTGAAGCGCTGTACTGTGTAACTCAGAAGAACTGTCAATATCTTTTCTGCTGCTGCCGCGCCGCCTATTATCCGGATATTGTTTTAAGCTCCTACATGGTCCTGAAATCAGCGGTGGATACTCTCCGCAGCACCTGGGAAAACCAGTATGCCGGGAGCGAGGAGGAAATGTCCGGTATTATAGACGGCGTCATGAGCGAAAAGCTCTCCGCAGCTGACAAGACAGTCTATACAGGCCTTGCAGAGAATTTCGGTATGTACGGAAAGCTGTTCTTTGCGGCATATTACGCCGTTAACGGCAATGCTCCCGTTCTGCCCGATCATTCATTTACAGACAACATACATCTTGCAGAGAGAAGAGATATAGAATCGAACGAGTTCTATTCCCTCAGGAACCGGCTCGCCGATGCAAAGACAGTCAGAGTCGTTGCTTTTACCGCCACCTCCTTCCTCGGAGGCAACCTTGTATCAGACGAGGTATACGATTCCGTCGGATTCAGGCTCTTCACCGAGCTGCTTGAGAAGGGCGTACACATAGACCTTGTCCTTTCTCCGCCGGACCGGATAGATATGGCAGATATCATAAACTACCAGCTGCGCCCGAGAAAAAGCAGCGCGGATGTAAACAAGCTGTATCCGTTCACTCCGAACTATAAACGTCTCAGAAGGATAATGGAGCGCATAGAGGAAAAGGAGATAGAAGGCAGCGATCTCAATGTATATTTCGCACCCTTCAGCATGACCTGCTCCTATTTCCAGACAGAATTTGAGGACGAGAGCCGTGATTCTGTAAAGGTGGATATGTATATTCCCATGTTCAGCCGTTATGATAAGACCGAAGACGGGGATATATATCTTCCTTCTGATGCTCCCGCCGATGATTGCAGACCTTCATTCATCATCGGCAGGAGCCATGAGATGTACCCGGTTTTCAACAGGAATATCCGCGATATTGTTGAGAACAGCACTCCTGTCATACTCAGGAGCGAGTATACCGGCGAGGGCAGAAGGCTTATCGAAGCCTATGCCTCAGAGAATTTCGGCCTGCCCTTTACCGGAAACGACATCCTCCCGGGACTGCTCTGATCAGACCTGTCTGAATACCCACTGCTGAGTGAGGTTGGATGTGCCTGATGTGAGCTGATAGATCTGGATGTTGCTGCCGGCAGCAGGAGAATCAGTGGCCGCGTCAAGGCTGTACTTGGTATTATAGAGCGTGATGGCATAATAGCTTGACTTTCCGGCCGATTTCAGAGCTGCCTTGAACAGCTGTGTCTGGCTTGTCTGCTGATTGGTCTGCTTGGAGTAGGTCCAGACGTTTTTGGAATTGGCAGCGGCATTTACGGAATTAACAGCGCAGTCGAGATACTTTCCGGACTTGACATTCCTGAATCTGAAGTAACCGCTCTTATCCTTCTCGGCTACCCACTGCTGAGCCTTGTCTGTCTTATTGTACTTTGCAAGGGCGGCATTGGCCTTGTCGGCAGTTCCGCTTGCAGCAATGCCTGTACCCATATTTGCGGCGGGGGAGATATTGTAGATCTTGCCGGAAACGATAGTTGCTGTTGTATATACGTTTTCCTTCTTGAAGTAAGGGCCGTTCTTGTAGTTGTATTCTGCGCCCTTGTTCACGTTGATGGTCGCAGAAGAGGAAGAGGATGTCTTGTTTACCTGGAAATGGAGATGCTCTCCGGTGCTGAAACCGCTGCTTCCGATAGTAGCGAGAGCCTGTCCTGCTTCAACTCTCTGACCGGGCTTTACAATGATGCTGTTCTTCTTGAGGTGACCGTACTTGTAGTAAAGGCCGTCATCGCCCTTGATGTAGACAGAGTTGCCGAAGGTTTCGCCGTGATTGCACTTGTGGTAATCAGGCTCTCCCTTCTTGTATGAATTCAGGTGACTGCAGGAATTATTCGTCACATCAACTGTTCCGCTGACTGCACAGTATACTGTGGTATCATTTACGGCGTGGATATCGATGCCTTTGTGGAACTTCGTGCCGTATTCCTTGCTGTATCCGTAGACGAATGCGACCTTGCAGCCGTTGTTTACAGGGAATACAGCATCCTTGAGCTTTGTTGCCGCCTCAGCGGTGATAGCTGTCTCCGGAGCATCTGAAACAGAGCCTGCTGAGAGAGAGCCGGTCACGATGCAGCCGGCTGCGATGATTGTCATACCTGCGCTGATGATCTTCTTGAAAATGTTCATTTTTATTTCCTCCTTGATAATGTTTGGATATGTTGTTTCTCACGTTCGTGAACGGCGCCGTTGTTCCTGAACTGTCTATATTATATTGCATCGGGGAAAAAATGAATAGTCCTGCACAAAACTTTATTCATTCTCTTTGCAGCATGATACGGAAGAGAGTTTCCCCCTCTTTTCCCCCGTGTGAAATTATCATGAGCCTGATGCTGTGATGAAGAATAAGAACAAGAATATAAACGGGCAGCCGCCTCCCTATCGCACAAACAAAGCAAAAGCCTCCCGGGCAACGTTGCAGCATCGTATCACTGTTCACCGTTGATACAATGACCGTCCTCCTGACCGGCCGGCTAAACCAGAGATGATATATCGACCTGAAAGCAAGGAGATTTTTACCAAATTTCCTTGCTTTTTTGATGATTTAGTGTTATAATTGTTGTATCAGATCAGTGGGTACGGCAGAAGGCAAAAACTCCACCGGAGTCCATCCGGACCGGCACACCGGAAGCACCGGGGATGTTCGCTGCTGCCGGCTGATCGGAAAACAAGAACAGGAGTATAATGCAGACATTTTCATTATGCTCAACTGACATAAAATGAAGAGAGGGATCTATCATGAGCAGAATCATCAGAACTTTAACAGGCAGCCTTATGGCAGCTGCAATGCTGACTTCATCCGCAGCAGCATTCACAGCGCCTATGACAGCTGACGCCGGACAGCAGCTCGGTCAGACCGACTTCGATGACGGCATCGGCCTTCCGTGGCATACCTACGAAAGCATTCCAGCAAAGCAGCTGTTCGAGATCACAGATGACGGCAAGTACGCTGTCCGTGTTGTCAACCCCATCGGTCAGGGCGGCAGATGGGATCTCCAGTTCCGTCACAGAGGACTCCATATCGTCAACGGTCACAAGTACACTGTCGAGGCTGAGATCACAGCTTCCGATCCGGGATATGTTTACTCCAGGATCGGCAACTATTCAGGTGACGAGGATTACTGGAACGATATCGGCGACGGCGAGTGGGTACCCCATTATTTTGAAGCCGGCGAGACTCTGAAGATCAAAACCAGCTTCACCGCTACGAACGCGCAGGAAGGCCCTGCGGAGTGGGCATTCTACTATGCAAACAACAACGGGATGTTTAGTATGGATGATACCGGTATGCCTGCCGGCGCAACTCTTATATTCGACAACCTTTCACTCATCGATGAGTCAGGCAGCGAGAACGACTTCAACAAGAAGAACGAGTTCGGTGTTATCAGACCTCAGTCCAATGTCCGTCTGAACCAGGTCGGCTATTACGAGAAGCGCGCCAAGACGGCTTCTTACTGCACAGATGCCCGTACACCTCTTACCTTCCACATCTATGATTCTTCAGGTACGGAGGTCTACCAGAACAAAGCATCCAAGGTCATCGAGAACGATACTGAATCCGGTACGCCCGCTGATACATATACCAATGATGACCGAGGCAAGAAGATCACCAGGTACAAGGATTCCGGTAAGTATGTCCAGATCCTTGACTTCACAGACTTCATGACCGGCGGCACTGACTACTACATCGTCGTTGACGATACTGTCGGCGTATCAGGCACAAGATCCGGCAAGCTGGAGGGTGCCTACGATACAACCATCGAGGACGGCAAGGTAATGTGGATGAACTGGAAGACAGGTCTTTCCTACCAGATGAACAGGTCACATCCCTTCAATATCTGTAATACAGTTTATGACGGACTGCTGAGAGATTCTCTCAACTACTTCTATCAGAACCGTTCAGGCTGCCCGATCGAGTCTTCTTACCTCTCCTCCGGCGACAAATCCATGCTTGCTCATAGCGATTACGGCCATAAACCTGACACAGCCTATGTTCAGCCGAACTGGGTAAAGTATTACACGAATGATTTTGACGGAGACAAGACATATTCTATAACAGCAACAGGCGGCTGGTACGATGCTGACAGCTTCTGCAAGAGCGTAGTAAACGGCGGTTCTGCCGTCTGGACTCTCCAGAATCTGTACGAGATGAGCATGAAGCTCGGCACAGATTCTAAGTGGACGGACGGCAAGACAATGTTCGTTCCCGAGGGAGGCGACGAGATACCCGATATTCTCAATGAATCAAGATATGAGCTCGACTGGATGTTCGACATGATAGTAAAGCCCGAAGATCCCTTCTTCGGAGAGGATGCAGGTCTTGTATACCACAAAATGCAGGACAGCGTTTACACCGGTCTTGCTATCCACCCGTGGATCTATGAAGGCTTTGATACCAAAAAGATCGCACGTATCGTCAAGCCTCCGACGTATGCTGCCACCTTCAATATGATCGCCTGTGCAGCGCAGGCAGCCCGTCTCTGGGAGCCCTTCGACGAGGAGTATTCAGCGAAGTGCCTTGATTATGCCGAGGCATCTCTGGCAGCAGTTGAGAAGCACATAGAGAAGTGGTTAGTCTCCGCAGGCAGACCGCTCGAGCAGGATGATACCATATCCACAAACTCAAGAGGCACAGATCCTTACTTTGCCCCGCTCGATCATGCGATAGGCAGTGCACCCTACGGAGATACCTATGTAAGCGATGATTACTACTGGGCACTCTGCGAGCTCTTTGCCACAACAGGCAGTGAGGAGTACTACACAAAGCTCATGAAGTACCAGAACCCAAATGATCCGACCGGCAAGGACAAGGCTCTCAGCCTTACAACAAATCTTACCGGCGGAGAAAATATGAATTCATTCGGTTCCTTCAACCGGGGCTGTACATCCGGTTATGGTACACTGTCACTCTATCTCAACTCCAAGGGATATGTTTCAGATGCTGACCACAAGACGATCGTTGATTCCATCGCCAGAGCAGCCGACGCATATTTAGAGATGGAGAACAAGCAGGGAATGGGCACCCCTTACACCGAAGCACACTTCATTGACGAGGTCAGCATCGGCCCCGTCATGGATATGAATGGTTACGAGAGCAATTCCAACTCCTTCGTTGTCAACAATGCTATCGTATTGGCTTATGCCGGCGATGCTACCCGGGATAGCGATTACATTGACGGTGCTTCCACGGCTATGGACTACATCTTCGGACGAAACGGAAATGACTTCTCCTACGTATCCGGCTATGGTGATATAGCTCTCCAGTATCCCTCACACGTGTTATGGGCAAACGGCATAGATCCCGACTTCCCGATGGCACCGTCAGGCTGTCTCTCAGGCGGCCCGGGTTCAGGCCTGGGCGATAACCATGTAGCCGGACTTGGAATGAAGAGAGGCTCACTTGCAAGCCAGAAGTGCTACGCTGATTCATCTGAGGCATGGTCAGTAAATTCTCTCTCTCTTGATATGAACGCATCTCTTGCGTGGATGGTATGCTTTCTTCAGGACAGTGGGCCTATATGGTACCACCCGGTGCCGCAGCCCACAGAGCCCGTTACAGATACGGCAACAGAACCGGGCACAGTAAAAGCAACAGAGCCGGGCACAGAACCTGCAACTGAACCCTATACAACACCGGCGGCATTTACTCTCTGGGGTGACGCCAACGGCGACGGCAAGGTGACGGTATCCGACTCCGTAGCAGTTCTCCAGTACATCTGCAACCGCAGTAAGTACGATCTTACTGATACAGGAAGAGCCAACGCAGACCTTGTTGATCCCGGAGAGGGCATCACCGGTGATGATGCTATCGCTATCCAGAAGATAGATGCTTCACTGATAAAGCAGTCTGACTGCCCCATAGCTTCAAAGGATCTCAAGAACTACCATTGATATAAGCAACAGCTACAACGCTTTGGAAACGCATCTGAAGCTGATCCGGCATATCCTGCCGTTCAATACCTGATACCAGAACAGGCTCACCTTGAAGGTGAGCCTGTTTGTCTGTCAAAAAACCTATATCTAATCAGGGGACACTTTCCCTTGCGGTGACTCCCTACAGTGTAGGGAGATGTCCGAAGGACAGAAGGTCGTCGCTCCTGTTAGGAGCGCCCGAGAACTGTATGTTGGGCTTTGCCCCGACTTAACCGTTCCGCCCCTCTGTCAGCTTCGCTGACATTCCGGCGGTTTCATGGTTTTGGAGCGTGATTTTACCATAAATGATAAATCTTATTCCGCAAATAATTAAAGCAATATTGTTTACTCATTGACTAATCACATTAATATTGCCTTGTTTTTAACTGTTAATTCATCGGGCAATATATTACCTGTTTTTGACCTACTTATAACGAATGATTACTATAAGCCGCAGCTGTAAATGGTTAACTGTATTAATCCGCTCCACCGATAATGTGAGTGATTTCTCATATACTATTGACAGCGTCCTGGATGTTTGCTATAATTAACATGAGATATTTCTCACATTCTTCCGGAAGGGACTATATTACGAACATGATCAATGCAGAAGCAGTTATCTGTACTGCTTCACGGGCGGAAAAACATAATGCTTTATCACGCAGGGAAGCTATACCGAGGGCGATGATATCCGCGAAGCCGTGAAAGCATCGTAAAGTCTCAGGCTAAAGAGATCCGATGCCTTGACGAAGCTGCCGGCAGATCACAGAAAACGAGAGAGAATTTGCTTGCGGCAAGCATCACGGAGCGGTATTGCCGTATGAAAATGAACAGCGACCTTGCCACGCCCGATCCCGGTGTTCTCCATGAGAAAACCACAGATGCTGTGATAAACGTCCTGAACTGATATCCTGACACAAACATAAGCTTAATACTTGACTTACCAATAAATGTGCGCTATAATTGTTAGTGCTTACAAACACCATAAAAGAAAGAGGAATCATCATGCAGAAACGCTCAGCCAGACAATACTTCGAGGAATCTCTGCTGGAACTCGTCGAGTTCAAACCCTTCGAGCGTATCACGGTAAGAGAGATAGCCGAAAACTGCGGTATGACCACACGTACCTTCTATAACTACTTCCAGGATAAATACGGCCTTATCCTGTGGACATATTCATCGAGATTTGAAAAGTATCTTGAGGCAAGCAACGGTATAATAGACTTCTGCGGGCTGTTTTCATATATCGCTGATCATATACTGGAAAACCGCAGGCTTTATCTGAGCGCATTACAGGATCCGGGCGGGTTAGAAGGCTTCATGGACGCAGTTATCGATTATTCGTGTCAGATGACAACTGATTATATCTGCAGGAACTCCGATGCGGAATATATCGATGATTCACTGGCCTTCAGCATCAGGTTCTTCTATCAGGGCGGCTTTCATATCGGGCTTGAATATCTCAGGGGTGAGATAAAAATGACGAAGGAGCAGTATCTTGAATGCATACAGAACGCTGTTCCGGATAATCTGAAGCCTTATTTTGAAATGAATACCACTTGCAGGAAAATGTGAAGTTTCTTCACATTTTCTGCTTTTTGTGAATTGATTATCTTCTGCTGATGTGATAAAATATTATTCGGCAATTTTGTTAGTAGATAATAACAATAATATCAGCAAAGGAAACGATCTGAATGAGACTATACCTGATCAACGCACAAGGGGAGCCTGCTCTTGCAGTCCGCAGTCATGACAACCGGTTCATTCTGTTGGAAACACCTGTCGGAACACCGTGCAGGAAACTGTCCGATATCTTTTTATACAACAAAAACGAGCGGGAGCGTATGCTACGTTTATCTTATGATACAGCGGCAGGTTTCCGCAGTTTTTTATCTGACGATGTTAGTATATACTCACCGATCGAAGGCAGCAGGGAGGATATCATATGTCTTGCGGAGAACTATAAATCATCTCCGGAGGCGTCGATGCCGGAAAGCGTGAACACCGTCTATTTTTCCAAACGCTTTTCCCATGCAGTCGGGGACGGCGGTATCATTCCGGCTCACGGCGGGCTGGTTCAGAAGCTGGATTATGAAGCCGAACTGCTGGTGATACTCGGCGAGGAGGTCTGTAATGCTTCCGAAGAAGAGGCTTTGCAGGCTGTTTTCGGTTATTCTGTCATCAATGACGTAAGCGCCCGCGACCTGCAGGCAAGGCATAAACAATGGTACCGCGGAAAGAGCCTTGACGGCTTTACAGCTGTCGGCCCGTGTATAGTCACAGCGGACGAGATAGACGATGTGCATGATCTTGAGATATGCACCACAGTCAACGGCGTGATACGTCAGCATAGCAGCACCGCCTGCATGATAAAAAGGGTAGGCGCAGTCATAGCCGAGCTCTCACAGGGAATGACGCTCCGCGCCGGGACCATGATCGCAACGGGAACACCGCCGGGCTGCGGCAAGGATCAGTCGCCGCCCCGTTTTCTGAAAAGCGGGGATACGGTATGCTGCTGTATCGGAAATATCGGAACGCTTACAAATATCATCGGATAAAAAAGGAGAATACTTATGAAAAACTACCCCCTCGGCTCACTCACAGGCATGATGGCCATGTCCAATCTGTTCGCACCGACACAGGAAGACAAGGCCTCCATGAATCTTGCTTTCACCATGCACCTGCGCGGCGAGCTTGACAAGGCAAAGCTTGAATGCGCCATAAACAGACTCGTTTCCGAGCCCATAATGAATACCTACCTCACGGCAGAGGGAATGGATATCACTGCCAACGAAAAGGAATATATCCCCTTCGTGCTTCCGGTCGAGCAGGTAAGCGGAGAGACAACAGAGGAGAAGGTCGCTTTTGTCAGGACAACAGCCGAGAAAAGAGCCCTTGAGCCGCTGCCCCTGACCGATGCCGGAGCAAGACAGTATGTCTTCCATCTCTACGAAATAGCTGAGGACTATAGTATCCTGCTGATGATAGTACACCACACCTTCCTTGATTTCGGAGCAGTCATGGTAGCTGTCTCGCATATCTTCTCCGCCTACAATGACGAAGGCTACGAATACCCCGCCTGCCGTCCCTTCTCGGATTTCATGAAGGAGGAGCTCAGCTTCCTGGCATCAGAGCACGCCAGAGCCGAAGACGATTTCTGGGCAGCTGAAACAGCCGGCTGCCGTCAGCCTGCTCTTGCACCCGATGCGCCTGCAGAGGGCGGGCCTGTACTGACAGAGCAGGATGTTATCACCGCTTTCCCGAGAGCAGAGCTTGATGCCATAGCCGCAAGAGAGCGTACAAGCACCTTCAACCTTATGATGCTCCTGATACATATGGGCATCGCAAAGGTGAACGACTGCAATGACACCATGCTCCAGTATGCCATCTCCAACCGTTCTGAAACGGATTACCGCTTCACACTGGGCTGCATGACAAGAGTGCTCTTCAACCGCATCGACTTCGATGACAATATGAACAGCACAGAGCTCAACAAGCTGCTGAGAAAGAAGATAGGCGCCGGCTATCAGAACAGACACGTTGCCGGCAGAACGCCCTTCGGCGCTGCTTCCTATCTTGCAGTAAACGAGGATATGGCCGACCTTAATGCCTTCCCCATGTTCAACGGCAGCCCCGTTCCCTTTGATTTCGTGGATATGCCGAGAGAGCTTGATTTCGTCGCTGTCCTCGTTATGCCGCTGGGTACAGATATGCTCGGCGCAGGAGTTCTGACAGATATGACCAAATACGGCAGGCACGCAAAGAAGCTGATAGATGCCATCACCCTTGCGAAGGAATTCATCGTAAGATATCCGCAGAGACCGTTTTCGGATTTCATGCGGCAGGACATCACATCTGAGACACTGAGCCTGCTGGATGATCCGGACAGCGTGGAGATAATTGAGCTTTGATAACAGAAAGAGGATACATATATGAGATATAAAGAAATAGCCGTCATAGGAATGAGCGGAAGATTCGCCGGTGCGCCCGATCTGAAGAGCTATCGTCAGATAATGCTGGAAAAGAAGAGCATGATAGGCGAGCCGCCTGCTGAGAGACTTGCCCTTATGAAGCAGGATCCCGACGGAAGGTATATGAGATGCGGCTATCTTGAAAACATCGACAGATTTGACAACAGCTTCTTTGAGGTCGGCAAGCGTGAGGCAAGGCTGATGAGCCCCGAGCAGCGTATATGTCTGGAAATGGCGGCAGAGGCGATAATGGATGCCGGCTATTCATTACAGGATTTCCGCGGGGCGAACTGCGGAGTCTACGTTGCTGACGGAGCAAGCGAGTATGAGCGTTTCATGGATAAGCGTTCCTCCGCCTCCGTCATCGGCAGCAAGAACTTCATGCTCTGCGGACAGATAGGCTATCATTTCGACCTGCGCGGCGAGAACCTGTCCATCAATTCCGGCTGCTCCTCCTCCCTGCTGGCAGTTCACTGCGCCTGCGAAAAGATAACATTCGGAGAGGTGGAGACGGCCCTCGTCGGCGGTATCATCTTGGAGCCGGAGGTCCCCCGTGCAAAGGATAATCAGTATGACATCCTCGGTATCATGTCGGACGATTATACTATCCGCTCCTTTGACGAAAAGGCAAATGGCACAGTCAGCGGTGAGGGCGGCGGATTCGTGCTGCTGAAATCGCTGGAACAGGCTGAGCGCGACGGCGACCATATCTACGGCGTCATAGTCAGCGGCGCTGTCAACGGCGACGGCGGACGCTGCACAAGTGTATCCATGCCCAGCGTTGAAGCACAGGGCGGCGTTATCTGCAAGGCCTGGGCAGATGCTCCCATAGGCGGCCTCACAGAGATAGAGGCGCACGGTATCGGAGCGCCCGTCGGTGATGCCGTAGAGGCACAGGGCATGATAGATGCAGTAATAAAGTACGGCCTTCAGAATAAGGATATAAAGATAAGCACAGTAAAATCCAACATCGGACACCTTTTCCCCCTCTCCGGTATAGCCTCACTTATCAAGACACTCATCGGCTATCAGTACTGCGAATCCTATCCTATCGCCGGACTTGAGACACTCAATCCCCTTATCCGCTTTGAGGATGCCGGACTGAAGCCTGTCCGCGAGGTCTACCACTGGGAACCCGGTGCAGAGCGTATGACTGGTATCAGCTCCTTCGGACTGAACGGCTGCAATACCCATATCGTCCTTCGCAACTATATTTCCGGGACCGTACAGAAGAAGCCTCAGGCTCTGCTCAAGATCTCCGCCCATACTCCCGCTGCCTTTGACAAGGTGAAGCAGGATATACTCCGTTCCGTACAGGAAACAGGCGGCAGGTCCGCAGACCTTATCTACACACTCAACACAGGCCGCGACGATCTTGAATACCGTGCAGCCGTCTATGCGGAGTCATTCACTGAATTGCAGAACGCTCTGGAGACCGCTGTGCCGAAGCAGGCTGCGGAGACACCCTATCCGGTGATATTTGCGGTGAAATCGGAGGATTCAGATAATCCTCCCATTGAGGGATTCACATCCGTCATGCCTGCCCTTACGGAAAATGAGGTCACAGGCAATCCTGATACAGACCGCAAGCTGATGCTCTATAACGCTTTACAGGCTGCCGGCATCCGCAGCAGGACATTGCTGCTGGACAAGATCTTTTCAGCAGGCGTAAAGGTGCAGAACGGTGAGACCGACCATGCTGCCTTTGAGGAGATCCTTGCGGTCACAGAGATAAATCACGATTATTCCGCATATCAGAAACAGATAGCAGCAAAGAGCAAGGGCAAGCCCGTCATCGTGGTGGATTTCAGCAAGGAGGCTGCTATCCGTTCAGAATCTCCCGATACTGTCCGTGTTTTCCATATACAGAAGCCGGAGGAGCTTGCAGCCCTGCTCATATTCTGCTATGAAGCCGGAATGCCTGTCAGCTGGGATTCCTTCTGCAAGGCAGAGGGCCTTCACCGCACCCCGGCGCCGCTCTGTCCCTTTGAGAGAAAGTCATTCTGGATAGAGCGCAGGGAGCCTGCACAGCAGACTGCTGCTCCTGTTGCTGCGGCTGTACCTGCGGCGGCAGCTCCGGCTGTGGACCTGCCGCAGAAAAAGCTTTTCCTGCTTTGCAGCGAAAAGGTATCCGATGTATCCCTCAACGGCTATCCCTATTCCGATCCGGATTTCCGTGCTGTATTTTCTCCGGAGACCGCCGATATCGGCACAGACAGCCGTCTTGCGATGCTGAAATACATCACAGCAGCTGGCGTTCAGCCGGATATACTTCTTGCCGACAGGAACGGCAAGGCTGTCTACGGTGCCGGAAAGGGCCGCATCAGCAGCAGGCGTCTTGCGGAAGCGGCAGCAGCGCCGGATTATACAGACATTGACCGTATCATCAGCCGGATAGAATCTGCCGCAAACGGATATGCGGTAACAGTATTTGATTTCTGCCGCAGCGATGCACTGAGCAGGCACAGCTGGAAGGGCGCAGTCCGTATCATCCCTGTATTCAAAGAGGGCGCATTTGCGGATTATCTCAGGGATCCCGTGATGACAGTCCGGACATCTGCTCCCGCCGCACCTCAGCCCGCAGCCCCCGTGCAGACTGCACAGCCGGTACAGCCCGCTGAGCCTGCACCCGCTCCTGCATCTGCCGGAAAAACACCCGAGCAGACAGATGCAGAGGAGTTCCTTGAGCGTACATGGGCAAAGGCCTTCAATCTCGACGGCGGTATAGGCCATGACGAGGACTTCTTCGCCCTCGGCGGAAACTCCCTTATCATGCAGTCCATGTCTGATGAGATAAACGAATATTTTCACAAGAAATTCGATATATTTGAGATCTACGATTACGAGACCATCGAAAAGCTTGCAGCCAAGATCCTGGAGGAAGACTGACAATGAGGACACTTAACGAGACAATAGCTGAAAATGCAGTCCATATCGGAGACAAGACTGCTGTACAGACAAAGAAGGAAGCCCTGACCTATTCCGAGATCGCAGAATGGACAGGCATCCTTGCCGGATATTTCCGCACCCTCGGCATACACAGCGGAGACCGCGTATTGCTTGAGGCGATCCCCGAGACATCCTACATTTTATCATATCTTGCGCTTCGTTCCATCGGCGCTGTCACAGCGCCGGTGGAGCGCGGCATAAAAGAGGATCAGCTTTACTATATGGCCGACCTCCTCGATGCGGTGATGTATATTTCCAAGAAGGACAACAGGGCAGAGGGCAAGCTCCGCATCAGGTACTATGAAAACGTGCTGAAGGAAGCAAAAAGCTGGGGCCTGAACTGCCCCTTTATCCCGCAGGCAGGCAGCGAGACCGCTGAGATAATCTTTACGACAGGTACAACAGGCAGACCTAAGGCCGCTCTTCACAGCGTTGAGGGCATCTGCTGCAATACCATGAATACGGTCACCGGTATCGGCATGAGGCAGGATGACTGCATCCTGCTGCCCCTCCCCCTCAATCATTCCTTCGGTATGCGCGTACTTCGTGCAGCCCTTGAGACCGGCGCCTGTGTCGTTCTGCAGAACGGCGCTATCTTCGCCGATGCCATGACTGACAGCATAAAGAAGTATAAGTGCACCGCCATGGCCTGCGTCTCCGCAACAATGGAATCCGTGCTGCGCGAGATAGGCGAGGAGAGAGTCAGAGAGGAATTCTCCTGTCTCCGTTATATGGAATTCAGCGCCGGCGCACTGCCGCAGCCTATGCGTGAGAAGCTGCTGGAGCTTCTCCCCGGGACGGAGATACACAACACATGGGGCTCCTCTGAAACAGGCGGCTGTCTCTTCCTGAACCTGAGAAAGCATCCGGACAAGATAAAGGCTGTGGGCAAAGCACCGGAGCATATCGCCCTCGGCATATTCGATGACACTGAGGACAAGCTCATAGACGGCTCCGGCAAAGAAAATGTGGGACGTCTTGCTATCCGCGGAGAAATGGTATTCCACGGCTATCTCAAGCAGGAGGACGTCTACCGTGAATCCGTCAGGGACGGCTGGTATATCACCAACGATCTGGTATGGCGCGATGAGGACGGCTTCTACTATATGCTGGGCAGAGCCGACAACGTTATCAATGTGGGCGGTGAGAAGATCGCTCCCTCTGAGATAGAGAACGCCCTCTTCCGTTTCACTGAGCTTAGCGGCTGCGCCTGCATCGGCATACCGGACAGCGAGGGCGTCCTCGGAGAAGTACCGATACTGCTCTATGCCGTCAGGGAGGGCTGCACTGCCGATCAGGAAGCGCTTAAAAAGGCAGTTACCGAAAAAGTCGGCGTATACAGAACCCCCCGCCGCTTCATAGAGGTGCCCTCCGTTCCCAGGAACTACATGAAGAAGACGGATTACAAGCTCCTGAAAAAGATATACAAGGAGAAGGGCGAGGCAGGATTTGCTGAGCTGCCCGCACAGGCGGCTGAGGAAGAAACTGCTTTCGACCTGGATAATGCAGTTATCAGAGCGATAATGCACAGAAAGAGTCAGCGCAGATTCACTGAGGAGCTAATACCTCAGCCTGTCATAGATGTGCTGGTGGAGGCGGCAAAGTGCGCCCCCTCTGGCAAGAATCTCCAGACTCGCAGATTCACTGTCATCTCCGATCAGGCAGAGATCATGCGCCTGAAGGAGATCATCGGCGGAATTGCAAAGGAGAAGCATACCTCCTTCAACGGCTTTGAGAACCCGCCCCTGCTGATACTCATATCCAATGACCGCAGAAACAAGGACGGCATACAGGACGTGGGCGTTTCCGCTGAGAACATAATGATCGCGGCTGAGTCACTCGGTCTCGGCAGCGTTTGGCTCAACCCCCTCATGGACATATCCGATGAGCCCGTCATAAGAGAAAAGCTCGATGCCTATACCATCCCGAAGAATCACATTGTCTGGGCTGTAATGGCTGTCGGACGTCCTGCGGGACCGCCGCCGGAATTCTACAGAAAACCGAACGAAGTATACTATATCGCATAAGGAAGATATAACGATGAACAAATGGTTCCAGATCATTCACCCCAATCCGGGCTGCCGCTTCAGATTATTCTGCCTGCCCTTTGCCGGATCGGGGGCCTCACTATACGCACAATGGGAGAAATACCTTGACGATGATATAGAGATATGCGCGATACAGCTTCCCGGCAGGGAAAGCCGCAGAAACGAATGCCTGTGTAGGGACTGCCGGACGATAGTGTCCGAGCTCTGCGATGCTATCGGCGAGCTGCTCGACAAGCCCTTTGCTATCTTCGGATACAGTATGGGCGGCATCCTGGCATACGAGCTGACAAATCTCATATATGACCGTTACCACAAGAAGCCCTGCAAGCTGTTCATGTCCGCTTCTACCCTGTTCCGCGAAAAGAGAAAGCTTGAAATAAGCGAAATGGATGACAGTGAGCTGACAGCGTACATGGAGCGCTCCGGCGGTGTGCCTGAGCCTGTTCTGCATGACTGCCGCTTCTGCAGGGAATACTTCCCGATCATCCGAAATGACTATTCGATGATCGAGCATTACCATTTCAATTACCGGAAGGTGCCCTGTGATATCGTTGCCTTTGCATCGAAGGAGGATAAAGAGGTGCGCTTTGAAAATATCCGCCTGATGCGCTTTTTCGCAAGGCATTTTGAACTGCACCAGATGAAGGGAAGTCACTTTTTCATAAGACAGCAGTCTGAACAGCTCGGACAGATGATATCAGATGCTTTGCTCGCAGGCTGAAAGGAGAAAAATATTGAAACGATTCACAACACTTGCTGAAGCGCTGCTTGATGCAGCAGACACAGCTCACCGGCTGACGCTTATCGGTGAGGGAAAGGCAGTAACATCGCTTTCCTACGCAGAACTTCTGGAGTCTGCAGGAAGATACGCCGCGATATTCGCAGCAAACGGCCTCAGAAGAGGCAAGCGTGCGGTCATCGCCGCCCATGACCTTGAAGTCTTCTTCGGAGCATTCTGGGGCGCTGTACTCTGCGGCGCGGCGGCTATACCCTTTATCCCGCCCATGAACGGCTATACGGACAGCAATTCCCCCGAATTACAGCGCCTGAGGCATATAGCCGAGATAGCAGAGCCTGTTTTTGTCGCCGCTGATGAAGCTGCCGCCCCGCTGATACAGTCTGCCGTTGACGGCCTGACAGCCGTTCTGCCCCTTTCGCAGAAAACTGCGGAAAGCTGCCCCCCGCTTGCAGAGCTTCCGGAAACTGCTGCCGATGACACCGCTGTCATACTCTTTACCTCCGGAAGCACGGCCATGCCCAAGGGCGTACCCATTACTCATGCCCAGGCGATCGCCGGAGCTTACAGCAGCGCTGAGAAGTTCGGCGTGAACACGGAAAGCAGCTTCCTGAACTGGCTGCCGCCGGAGCATATCACAACGCTTTTCATGCACCATATCCTGCCCGTGGTGCTTCACGCGGATCAGGTGCATATCCTTCCCTCAGAGATACTTTCCGATCCGAAGCAGATACTTGTCCTGCTTGACCGTTATCATGTAAATATGACATTTGCGCCCAACTTCTTCTATCGCCTGCTGATGGCACAGAAGGAGGAGATAAAGCAGCTGCCCGTTTCCCTTTCGTCAATGACCACATTTGTAAACGGCGGCGAGATGATACACTACCCCACCGTTTCTGCCTGTGTGGAGCTGCTTTCAAAAAAGGGTTTCCGGCCTGAGGCGATGATACCGGGCTGGGGCATGACGGAGACCGTCTACGGCGTTGTATTCTCCAAAGGATTGAGCGGGGATACCTATCAGGAATGCGTATCTGTCGGTACTCCCGTCAGCGGCCTGCAATACCGCCTTATGAAGGATAATACAGAGCTGCACGGTGAGGACACCGAGGGCAGCCTTCAGATAAAGGGCGACTGGATATTCAGAGGCTATCTGAACGAGACGGAAGCCGAACACGCCGGGCGCTTCACAGAGGACGGCTGGTTCCGTACCGGAGATCTTGCCGTCATCCACAGGGGCGGTCTTGTGATAACCGGAAGAGAATCCGATATCTTTATCGTGAACGGCGTCAATTACAGTATAGGGAGCATGGAATATGAGCTCCGTCAGGCTCTTCCGGAGAGATATTCGGAAAGCCTGATCAGAATGCGTGCAGTGCGTGATGCGGATACAGGAGCAGACAGGCTTTTCGTATTTGCGGAGCAGAAAACAGACGACGAGCCGGAGGAGCTTGTCAGCACCTTCCGTCATACGGCAGAGAAGTGCTTCGGCTTCCCTGTGACTTGTGTCTATGCTGTTCCTTCAGGCAGTATCCCGCGTACAGGCATAGGCAAGATCGACGGCAAGGCACTTGTGGAGAATGCACAGGCGGGGAAGTATTCTGCCGCCGCTGAAAAGAAGCAGGTAAGTGCAGCCGAGCTTACAGACGAGGAGAACCTTATTCTTTTCATCTGGGCGGAGGCGCTTGGCCTTAACAAGCAGGAGCTTACGCCTGAGGATGATTTCTTCCTTATCGGCGGCGATTCAGCAAGAGTGCCGCAGGTGCTGCAGCGCATCAATACTGCGCTTTCAGCGGATATCAATGCGGCGCAGTTCGTCCGCTATCCTACTGTGCACGCGCTTCTTGATTTCCTGCATAACGGAGAAGAAGCCGCCGGCACCGGTACTGACGAAGATACAGAAGAGATCATCCTTTTATGATATGGCTGTATCAAAATGACAACATCGCAGAAACAGTGACGGATGGTCTGGAAATGCTGCTCAGCCCGCAGAGAAAAACGATGATGCAGCGTTACCGTTTCCCGAAGGACAGGGCGCTCTGTATGACCGCCTATGTCCTGCTGCGGACAGCACTCTATGAGGAGTATGGTATCACGGAACAGCCCGACGTACTGGCTGAACCGCGGCAGAAGCCTGTTTTTCCATTCTTGCCCTATCATTTCAATCTGTCTCACTGCGACTGTGCCGTCGCCTGTGTGCTGGACGATTCCCCGGTCGGGATCGATGTTCAGCACTCTGCCCCTTCATTCAGCCGGATAAGAAGCGATTTCCTCACGGAACGGGAGCTGCTGCTCACTGACGTTTCACCGGAGGAAGGCGTGCGCTTCTGGACACTGAAGGAGGCATACGGCAAATATCACGGCACCGGTCTCTGCTATGATTACGCGCATACGGATTTTTCTGACATCCGCGGCAGCATGGTATGGCAGAGACACCGCGGGCTTTTCGTCCTTTCACTGCCGGAGAAAAAATACGCTCTGAGCGTCTTTTCGGAAAAGCCCCTTGCAGTGAAAACAGTAACGCCTGAGGCTTTGCAGCAATATGCAGAGATTATCACGAAAAAAGAGGTTATAGTATGAGTTTTATTCAATTTGATGATGTAGTAAAGGTTTACGGAACGGAAGAGAACAAGCAGTATGCGGTCAACCATGTGAGCTTTCAGATAGATGAAGGCGAGTTCGTCGTTATCCTCGGTCAGTCCGGCGCCGGAAAATCAACAGTGCTGAATATGCTGGGCGGTATGGATTCGCCAACCTCCGGAACTATCACAGTAAACGGCAGGATCATATCCGGCATGACTGATGACGAGCTTTCGGATTACCGTGCTACCGATATCGGCTTCATTTTCCAGTTCTACAACCTGATACCCACTATGACGGCATACGAGAACGTGGCTCTCACAAGGGATATCGTCCCCGATGCAGCCGATCCGGAAAAGATGCTGAAGGCTGTGAAGCTCGGGAACAGGATGAACAAGTTCCCGACGCAGATGTCCGGCGGTGAGCAGCAGCGTGTTTCCATCGCAAGGGCACTCAGCAAGAACCCGAAATTTCTGCTCGGCGATGAGCCTACAGGAGCCCTTGATGCCGAGACCGGCAAGGAGGTACTGGTGCTGATGCAGAATATGTGCCGGGAGAAAAGGATAACGACCATCCTTGTGACACATAACGCAAACATCGCCCTCTGTGCCGACAAGGTGATACATATGCGTGACGGTAAGATAAAGGAGATACAGCTTAATCCCGCACCTGTTGATGCACGGGAGGTGGATTTCTGATGCTGCTCCGGAAAATGCTTCGTGAGCTGCGCCTGCACTCCGGACAATTCATATCCATATTCCTGCTGTCCCTGCTGGCCATCTTCCTGTTTACAGGTGTTGCCGGAGAAGTCGCCGGTGTACAGAATGCCCGCACAGACTTCCATGAGCAGAGCAATCTTGCGGACGGCTGGGTATACAGAAACGGCTTCACGGCAGAGCAGACAGAGCAGATAGCCGCGCTCCCCGAAGTGGGTGAGGCAGAGCGCCGTATGTACATGGAGGCCGAAGCGCAGAACGGGACCACTGTCTTTTTCTATCTGCCCGATACAAATACCGTCAATATGCCGCTCATACTGGAGGGCGAGCCCTTTCAGACCTCAGATGCAGAGCATATCTGGCTTGCAAAGCGCTTTGCCGATGAGCAGGGCATCTCTGTCGGAGATACATTCACACTTACTTTACCGGAGGGCGGTCCTCTTTCATTGACTGTCGCCGGAAAGGTCTGGAGCCCCGAATATGAATACTATAAGGCAGATGTGGACCTTGAACCGGATTATCACGATACGGGCTATGCCTTTGCATCGCCTGAGGTCATTTCCGGTATCATGGAATACAATGCCGGTCAGCTGGTCTATACCGCAGATACGGACGACCTTGATGCCTGCGCGAGCGCTGTCAGCTCGGCACTCGGCGGACAGTACAGCATAATGCTCGGACGGAGCGGTATAACGAATCTCACCGCTGTTGATGATGAGATAGCTCAGCATAAGATGATGGGCGTTCTCTTCCCCGCATTCTTCATTATCATCGCAATGCTGACAACTATAACGACCATGAAGCGTATAGTTGAGCGTCAGCGCACCCAGATAGGCACCTTCAAGGCCATAGGCATGAAGAAGCGCAAAATATATCTGCACTACCTCAGCTACGGCTTCTTCCCATCCCTTGCTGGCGCTGTCATCGGCACACTGACCGGCCCCTTCACCCTGTCGCCCATGCTTTTCAGGATGAAGTATTATCTTGATTCCTCAGATGAATATATGCTGCCGCGATTCAGCGTTGTCTATCCCTTCTATTTCTGGCTGCTCGGCCTTGTGATCGTTGCGCTCTGTACGCTTGCAGCATGGCTCAGCTGCCGCAATATCCTTAAAATACGCCCCTCCGAGGCACTTCGTCCGGCAGCCCCGAAAAGCACGAAAAGCACGGTCTTTGAGAAGCTGCCCTTCTGGGATAAGCTCAGCTTTTCCATACGTTATACCCTTCGTGATTTCGCACGGAACAAATCGCGCACCATTTTCGGTCTGGCGGGCACTGTATCCTGTATGGCGCTGATGCTCTGCGGTTTTGCAGCAAAGGATAATTTTCAGAATGCTGTAACAGAGCTGTATGCGGAGAAGCTGCTGAACAATTCGGCCATGATAACAGTGCAGGCGAATGCGCCGCTTGATGAGGCAGAGCGTATCCGCGACATGGTCAGCGGCGAGCTCATCATGTCCGACACAACGGAGATACGCCTCCCCGGAAGCAGCGACAAAATGAGCTGCCACATCAATATCTACGAAGACAGCAGTATAGCCAACGTACTCAGCATCGGGCTTGAACCGGAAAAGCTCTCAGAAAACGACTTCACTCTGACACAGAAAACAGCAGAGCAGCTCGGCGTAAAGGCGGGGGACGAGGTCGAATGGCATATCTACGGCTCTGACGAGTGGGTGCGTTCAACTGTTACAATGATGACACGTGCTCCCTTTGAGCAGGGCATAGTTACCACAAGAGCAGTTATCGAATCCGCCGGATACACATTCCGCCCGACACGTCTGCTTACACTTCAGGAGGTAACGGATGATCTGAAGAATGAATCTTCCGTCATAGACAGCGTGACTTCAAAGTCTGCGCTGGCAGAGATGCTTCGCAACTATCTGGATCTTGTCAATATGGTAATGGGCTTCATGCTGCTGCTCGCCATACTGCTTGCAGTTATAGTGCTTTACAGCCTTGGCCTGCTAAGCTTTGAGGAGCGTCAGAAGGAAATGGCGACACTGAAGGTCCTCGGCTTCCGTTCACAGAAGCTGAGAGGACTGATGCTGAGGCAGAACCTTGTACTTGCAGCCGCGGGTATACTTCCCGGCATACCGCTCGGTGCATGGATGCTGCGTATGCTGATACGCTCCCTCGGTGATTCCATGGATGTTCCGGCCTTCGTTCCTGTATCGTATATCCTCATATCTGCCATTGTAACATTTGTCATCTCGGCAGCAGTAAATCTGCTGTTCACGAAGAAGATACGCAGGATGGATATGGTAGCTGAGATAAAGAGCGCTGAATAATGAAAAACCGCCGGCGGTCCTGTGACTGCCGGCGGCTTCTGTATGCAGGAAAAGACGTGTCCTTCAGCGGACGATGCGGAGTATTGCGGAGAGAACGAGGGAAGGTACATAAGCAAAAAAGCAATTCACTGAAACCGCCTGCAAGCATTTTTATGCGATATGTTACAATAATTCTTTTAAGCTGAAAATAGCTTGCATACCCGTCGGAAATATGATATAATATGTGCCGTGTGTCATCTGACTATTGTCAGATTGTTGACAAAACATTTTATAACTGCATATTTCTGCAGTGGAAAGGATATCTATGAAAAAAGCAATTGCTCTTATCACTTCTCTTTGCGTGCTCGGACTTTCATTCCCGGTCAATGGATATTATCATAAGAGTAACAGTCTTACAGCCTGTGCCGCTCAGGGAACAACAAAATACAAAGGCGGATTTTACTTTGAACTTACTGATACGGAAGCTCATATCACCAGATGCGACAGATCTTTTTTCGATAAGGATAACATCACCATCCCTGATAATTACGAAGGCCTTCCTGTCACAAAAGTCAGCTTTGAAGGCTTGTTCAACGCATCAGATCATTATTATTTTGAGGATATCAGGTATATCTCAGTTCCATACACCGTCACTGAGCTCGAGGTCAAGTATCTGGGCAGATTCTCAAATCTTGAAAAATTCGTTGTAAACAGCAAAAACGAGGTATATTCAGCTGTTGACGGTGTGATCTTTTCAAAGGATAAAAAAGCCATCATTGCATATCCGGCAGGGAGATCGGGCTCTTTTTATGACGTATCTGAAACTGTGGAGCGTATAGAAGATTTTGCGTTCAGCGGCTCCAAATACCTTAAATCAGTAATAATACCTGAAACGGTCACTGAGATCGGTACAAGCGCATTTTCCGGCTGTTCCAGTCTGCTTGAGATGAGGATCCCCGATGCAGTAAAGGAGATCAGCTCGGGAATGTTTGCAGGCTGCAACGAGCTTGAATCATTCTATCTTCCCAATGCGATAACATCCATAGGCAGCGGTGCATTTATCAGCTGCCATAGTCTTGAATCGATCGATATCCCCCCGACTGTATCTGAGATCGGCAGTGCAGCGTTTATGTATGACAGAAACCTGCGCGAGGTCTATCTGCCTCCTGAACTGAAGATCATTGATAGTGCTGTATTCAACGAGTGTACAAATCTGCAGAAGATCGAGATACCCAAAAAAGTAACTGAGATCCGAGACGCAGCATTCTACAACTGTGAAAACCTGACCTATGTCACTTTTCACGATTCATTGAAGAGCATCGGCTCTGCTTCATTTTTGAACTGTGGAAACCTGAAGTTGGTTGAGTTCCCTTCAAGTGTGAATGAGATCGGATCCTCAGCATTTTATGACTGCAAAGCTCTTGAATCTGTAAAATTCAATGACGGCATTACTGCGATCAGATCAGCAGCCTTCTACGGCTGTTCAAGCCTGAAGCAGGTCGTATTGCCTGAAACACTGGAAACAATAGGGGCAAGTGCTTTTGTCTTTTGTGATAATCTTAAACTGGCTGACATAAAGAATCCGAACTGCATCATCGGAGAGGGAGCAAAGGATACCGAGAATCTTAAATCGACTTTCTGTAACCGTCTGGAAAATGATGACTTGGTATATGAAGGTGTGATCCGCGGATTTAAAAGCTCAACGGCTGAGACTTATGCAAAGAAATGCGGATATACCTTCAAGGCTGATTACGGCGTGGCGGACGGAGCAGCAACAGAAGATAATGATCCGATAATCATTATCCCCGGTATAATGGGAAGCAGACTTTTCATAAATGAAAACTGCACTGATTGTATATGGCCGCCTGATGAATTTCAATTATTGGATCCATTTTTAAATCCATTTGATCTGACCTCTCCTACTTTTACAGATTACATCAGTATTTATAACCAGCTTTATGTAAAAGAACCTGTTAATCTGAAAAATGCAGCGTATAGTCAAAGGGAATTCGGAGCACAGGATAACATGAAGGATCTTGTTAATGCGATATGTGACAGCTTCAGGGACAGGGATATTTACGTGTTCAGCTATGACTGGAGAAGAAGCAATGCTGAAAGCGCGGAATCATTAAACGACTTTATCCAGAGTCTCGGCGTGGAAAAGGTCGATATAGTCGCACATTCTATGGGCGGACTTGTAACTTCAAAATACATAAAACAGCACGGGACCATGAAAGTCGATAAGATCATAACCTGCGGTACTCCTTATGAAGGCTCGCCGGAGGCAATCAATGCTGTTGTTAATTTTGAAGTATTAAGAGGAGATAACGCATTTAAAGACCTTGCATTAGGAGTTTGCGGATTAACCAGAGATATAAAGAACCAATTCCCGGGAATAGCCCAGCTGACACCGACGCGGAATTATTATGCTGAAAACCCTGTGTACCGCGACGACATGATATTACCGATCTCATTTGACGAATATCAGGATAAGCTGAACAGCATATTCTATGGCTCTGTATATTCTGACGCATACAGCTTCCAGCAGTCCCTGCATAATGAAAACACGGACTATAATGTTCTGCTTGGCTATGATAAATCATATTTCCTTGTCGGAACAGGCAAGTATACTTTAAAAACCCTCGAATTTGACAGCTGGCTGGATGATATTGACAATGATACATTTGCCGAAAAATTCAGTAATGTATTTTATACAAACGCCGGTGACGGCACAGTTCCCTTATACTCCGGAACGATCTCAGAGCAGATAGCAACTCTTGAACCCGGACGATACAGGATCGTATCCTCAACACATCTCGGACTTATATCAGAAGAAAATGAAAATCCGAATTTCGACAACCTTACATGGATAGCGAATATTCTCAGAAACAAGGATGATGACCAGCCGGAACCTGCTTACAGCCATTCTCCTTATTCAACCTATGGCATCCACTGCCCCGTTGACGTAGAGATCGGCTCAGGCGATGACAGGCTCTGTTCAGCGGCTGATGATATTTCGCTCAGATCTTCATTCGGCAGACTTGATATTTTCGGCAAGGACAACGACTTAAAATCAGTCTGCATGGACGAGGATACAAACCTTGACATCACCCTCACAGGTACGGATACAGGCACTATGGATTTCACAGTCTGCCATTTCTCGGCTGAGAACGAACTCCTTGACAAGCGTATTTTTGAGGATGTTCCTCTCACGGACAAGACTGTCATCAAGACAAAGGCTGATAATAATGAAGTCACTGTTCTGAGTGTTGACAAGGACGGCGACGGAGTTGTTGACGAGACATGGACAGCGAAGAAGAACGAGACAGTAACAGCGCCCGATGAAACAATAAACGTAGTTACTACTGTTTCTTCTCCCGTCACAACAGCTTCAGCACCGACTGAAACAACAGTCTCTTCAACAACAGCTGCTGAAAGCTCCGAGCCGGAAACTCATGCAGCTTCACTCGGAGACCTTAATAAAGACGGCGTTGTAGATTCCTCAGATGCCTCTGAGATACTTATGCTCTATGCACAGGTATCCACCGGAGGCGGAGAGGTTTCAGCTGATTTAAAGGCGGCAGCTGACATCAACGGTGACGGCCTTGTAGATTCAAGCGATGCTTCACTTATCCTTGAATACTATGCTTACGTATCTACCGGCGGTACTGATACAGCAGATGAATTCTTTTCAAAAAAAGCATAATTCAATGGCATAACCTATAAGCCGTTCGCCCGGAAAGCCCGGGTGAACGGCTTTCTCTTTATGGGTTGATACAAGTATCATCGCCTGACTTTTCGGTCATCCTGTAGAATAATATCAGTCTTGTACTGCTGAGAGGACGGGGTACATAAACAGAACAGGCGGCCAGGGCCGCTTGGCAGGCGGATCTCAATTACTTCTGATTGACTTTTTCTCCTTGCAGTGCTATAATTCAGGTATGGTGAAAGCGCAGGGCTTTCTTCGCTAAATCGGAATTTATATGATAAATATAATTAAGGAAATTGATATGAATAATAAATTGAATAATACTGATGAATTGCCTGTTCTCGAACCGCTTATGCACGGAGAAGATCCCCCATCTGAGCCTATCTCACAAGACAGGAACCATCAGAATACCGAAGATAAAATAGCAGAAATAATGGCTCAAGCCCATATAAAGAGAGGAAAGGCGGAGCTAAGAGAAAGTATGATGCAAACTAATACTATCGTTTATTTGTTGGTATTATTGGTTTTGTTCATTCTAAGTATGGAGTTTCTTCCGTCTTTTCTTGTAATACCTGTAATCATGTCTTTTTTGGTCATAAAAGTTCTGTTAGCTATGAAGAAGCAAGACCTTGATCTGAAAGGGGCTATAAAAGGTAATATTGTTTTGGTTTTACTTACAGGATTATTCGTTTTTTTGGCAATTCTAAATATTTTGGATAAATGATTGCGCTTGTAAATTCTGATTTACCGCATTAATTGAATATACACTGAGCAGTCCTTCGGGGCTGCTTTTTTCATGCCCTCACGGAGGAGGTGAACCGCATGGCAAACAGAATCAAGGACATCACCGCACCGATCGGCGGTGATAACATATAAGCCGTTCGCCCGGAAAGCCCGGGTGAACGGCGTTCTCTTTGTGTATTGATACAAATATCAATGCAATCAGAACCACACGATGGTTACCTTTCTTCAACAACCTTATTCTTTTTTTCAACGAATGTTCAAGTTCTTCCGCATAATTATCCTTAATCTGCGAACAATACCCAAAGCAGTATTCTGCAAATAATATCAAAAACAGGAGAAAAGAGTAATATGAAAGCAACAGGTATCGTCAGACGCATAGATGATCTTGGACGCATCGTGATACCCAAAGAAATCCGTCGTACACTACGTATCAGAATTGGCGACCCCTTACTGACATCATTGACAGCGGAATACCGCTTCGGCCTTGCCCTCAGGAGTATTGCGGAGAGGACGGGGGAAGGTACATGAATACTGAAAAAGCGGGGAATCTCCCCGCTTTTTGAGCTTTATAACATAGCTTCACCCGGTCATGAACAGGAGCTCATCACTTCTCCTTCAAACTCTCCCCGAATCCCTTCATAATAGGATCAAGGAAATAGCGCATGACTGAGCGTGTGCCTATCTTGACCTCAACACTTCCGGTAAGTCCTGACATCACCCTGATATCCGGGTTGTTGTCCTCCACATCGAGCTTGACCAGGTATACGCTGCCGAGCTGTTCGCTGCTGAAGGAGCTCGGGCTGATATACTTCACCCTGCCCCTGACTGTGCCGTACTTGTTGTATGGGTATGCCTCCAGCTTTATCTCAGCCTCCATATCCGTCCTGATATCTGCTATGTCCATATTCTTTACATAGCAGACCATCTCTACCGGAGTATCTGCCGGCACTATCGTAACTACCTGCTGTGCGGCAGTAACGATATCTCCTATGTTGTTCACGGCGATGCTGTTGATATAGCCGTTCACGGGAGCGGTTATCTTCTGATACTCGATAGAAAGACGGTATTTCTCCAGCTCGCCGTCTATCTGGCTGAGCTGGCTGTTTATATCCGATACAGCCGAGTTTATCTGCTCGCTGTATGCTGTCTCTGCCCTCAGCACATTGGTCTCAGCCTGTAAGTATTCGTTCTCCGCCTGTTTGACCACCAGCTTCTGTGCATCGTATTCAGCCTGTGAAACCTCCGGGTTCTTGTTGTATTCCTCCAGCTTTATCTTGGCTATATCCCTGTCAAGCCCTGCATTCTCCCTTGTGTTTTCGAGCACCGAGAGATTGTTGCGGTAGGCTGTATCCGTGTCGATTATGGCCAGGATATAGGGCTGGATATCGGAGCTGTAGTAGGATACCTCTATATCCGAGATATCCTTTCCCGCCTTGATGCGTGAGTATATCTTCTTCTGCTCCTCAAGCACATTTTTCTGTCTGGTGAGAGTATCCACATCGATGGTCAGGCTCTGTGTGTCCAGCTCCACAAGCACATCTCCTGCCTCCACATACGCGCCCTCCTCTGCGTTTATTGACTTTACCGTACCGTTGGCATAGGCGTTCAGTGAGCTGATGTTGCCCACGGGCTGTATCGTGCCGGAGGAGGTGACTACTATGTCGGTCTCCGAAAGGCAGGCCCAGATAACTGCCGCTATGAGAAGCGAGAACACTCCGAGGATAATGACCATTCCGGCCTTATGCGCCGGACGTTCGATTATCTCCAGCATAGAGGGCATGAAGTCATATCTGAGCTCACTGTCACGCTTCCTGCTGTGCCTCAGAGCGTACTCTGTACACTTGTTATCCATCTACCTCACCCCTTTGCTGCTGATTGTAGAGATAAGCGTAAAGGCCGTTCACAGCCATGAGTCTTTCATGGGTATCATATTCCACAAGCTCGCCCTTGTCGATGACCATTATCTTCCGGGCATCCTTGAGAGTCGAAAGCCTGTGGGCTATGATGATGACAGTCCTGTTGCGGCATATATCCTTGAGGTTGTTCTGGATTATGCTCTCTGATTCGTAGTCAAGTGCCGAGGTAGCCTCGTCAAATATGAGTATTCTCGGATCGTTGAGTATGGCTCTTGCAATAGCAACTCTCTGCTTCTGTCCGCCGGAAAGTCCCATACCCTTTTCACCGATTACGGTATCATAGCCGTTGGGCAGTTCAAGGATGAAGTCATGTGCTCCGGCTATCTTCGCACATTCGATTATCCTGTCCATTGTGGCGGTAGGACAGTGTATGGCTATGTTCTCGGCAACAGTGCCGTTGAACATGAAGTTCTCCTGCAACACCACGCCTATCTGCTTTCTGAGCATAGCCGGATTCACAAGGGATATATCCATTCCGTCAACTGATATCTTTCCTGCCTCCGGTATGTAAAGGCGCTGAATCAGCTTGGAAATAGTGCTCTTTCCGGAACCGCTCCGGCCTACTACGCCGACTACCGTTCCGGGCTCTATCTCAAAGGACATACCCTTGATTACCTCGCTGCCCTGCGGATTGTAACGGAAGTGTACGTTGTCGAACACTATCTTTCCGTTTATCCTCGGAAGTGAGGTCTGGTTGGTATTCAACACTGGCTCGGGGGCTGTGTTGAAAATATCGCCTATTCGCTTTACTGACAGGGATGCCTGCTGGTATTCCTGCCAGAGCTGTACAAGTCTCAGCACAGGTCCGCTGACTCTGCCTGAGAGCATACGGAATGCTACAAGCTGTCCGACTGTGAAATTGCCGTCCATAACAGCCTTTGCACCGAAGAAGAGTATCAGCAGGTCGAACACCTTCTGTATGAACTGACCTACCGAGCCCGCCGTTGCCGATACCATTGAGGTCTTATAGCTCGCCTTTACGTAGTCAGCCTGCAGGTCTCCCCACTTCTTCTCAAATCTCGGCTCAAGTGCGTATGACTTCACGGTCTGTACTCCGGTAATGGATTCCACAAGGAAGGACTGTGTATTCGCGCCCGTCTCGAACTTCTCGTCAAGGCGCTTCTTGAACAGAGGCGTTACAATAGCTGAGAGAAGTGCATAAACAGGTATGGAGCATATAACTATGACCGTCAGCATCCTGCTGTAGCAGAACAGCACCACGATGTAGACTATGATGAACACAAGGTCTATCATGGATGACAGGGGCGTGCCTGTCAGGAAGCTGCGTATGCTGTCAAGCTCACGCACTCTTGCCACAGTCTCGCCGACTCTCCTTGACTCGAAGTATTTGAGCGGTAGGGCAAAGAGATGCCGGAAGAGCCGGTAGCTCAGCATGACGTCTATGCGGTTGGTGGTATGGGTGAACACGTAGTTCTTCGCAAGGCCGAGTATGAGCTCATATATGTATACTATCCCTATACCTATGGCAAGCACGTTGAGGGTGGAGATACTGCGGTGGACAAGCACCTTGTCAACTACAACCTGCGTCATCACAGGAGTGAGTATGCCCAGTATCTGGACCGTGAATACTGCGATAAGTACAAGTATGAATTCCTTCTTGAATTTGAGTATAGTGGGTATGAACCACTTGAAGCTGAATGCAGCCTCCCTGTCCATGATACCCTTTTTATTTATGATTATGGCTGTGCCGTCCCACTGTCTTTCCAGCTCTCCTCTTGTCACCACCTCAGGAGCAGTCTTGTCAGGATAGAGTACCATGAACTTGTCTTCCTGTGATTTGGCAACTATGAAGAACTCTCCGTCAGAACGTCTTGCGATTATCGGGGCGGTAACGCCCTTCAGTTTCCTCACGTTCAGCCGGCACAGTCTTGCCTTTGTTTTCAGTGCTTTTGCGGATTGTATTATCTCAGCCTCTCCGGTCTTCTGCCCGGGCTCGAGAACTGAGAGGTTTTCCGCCTGTTCCTTCGTGATAGGTATACCGAGGAACTTCATTACTATCATAAAACAGGACAGTCCGCTGTCTTGTTTAGTCGTCATATCATAACCTCCGGTCAGCGCAAAAAGGTGCAGCGGCTTTTCCGGCCGCTGCACGTTATTATGCGTGATGTTTTACTGTGCCGAGTTTACAAGAAGCTGTCCGAGAGCGGAGCTGTCTGCTGTGATGTCGGCTATATCCATAGTGTCGGATATCTGGCTGTCATCGGAGAATGCAGACATATTCTCTGCAAGTATCATTGCCTGGATATCTGTGATATCGGATATGCTCTCCTCGCCTGCGGAAGCGCTCTCTGTGAGCTCGCTGATAACTGTATCAGTGTTCTCTGTAAGGAGGTCGGAACCGATATCTGCCGTATCGCTGTAGAGTGTGTCAAGAAGCTCGGCTGCTGCCTGCTCTGTATCCTCCTCAACAGGATCGGGCTCCTTTGTGAATACGAACTTCCATGTGCTCTTGTCTACATAGCCCTTTGCGCCGTCAGCAAACTCGAATTCATAGGTAGCCTGTCCCCACTTGAAGTTGCTTACTGTGAGAACGTCCTCAGAATCGTTAACGAGGATCTGGAGGTTGCTGCCCCACTGGTCTGCAAATGTTACCTCGTCGGACTTGATATCCTTGAGGATGATGGTGCTCTTGTCGCTGCCCCATTCGTTTATGGAATCAGCGCCGTAGCCCTTGCCGAAGATGTACTTGTCAGTACCGCCTGCACCGCAGAGGGTATCATCTCCTGCACCGCCGTCAAGAGTATCGTTTCCGTCAGTAGCGTAGAGATAATCGTTTCCGTCTGTACCTACGATAGGTGCGCTCTCTGCCACGATATCATGCTGACCGAGAACAGTACCGTTATCGAATACGAAGTTGTAGTCACGGTTAGCATTGAAGTCGAAGAAGCGCTTTACTGTGATCTTGTCGGTATTGTTGTAGCCGAAGTCGATAACGAGATCGTTGTTCTGATATCTTACGCAGTGCATCTGGCCGGGTGTGTAATCATGGATGATGATGGTATGGAGGTCGGAGGATGCTGCAATAGTATCCTCGTCATAACCCTTGCCGAAGATGTAGGTATCATTTCCGTGGTCGCCCTGGAGGTAGTCATTTCCTGCACCGCCGTCGAGAACGTCAGCACCTCCGCCGCCGTAGAGCTTGTCATCGTCAGCACCGCCGCTGAGGTAGCCGGAATCGTCGCCGTCATAGATGATGTCGTTTCCGCCCTCGCCGTACATTACGTTTGTACCGTTTCTGCCAAGGAGAGTATCGTCGCCCTCACCGCCGTACATGAAGTCGATGTCCTTGCCGCCTGCAAGAGTATCGCTGCCTTCGCCGCCGTAGAAGATGTTGAAGCCGTCGCCTGCCTCAAGCTCGTCATCGGCGTCTGTGCCGTTCACTGTATCGCGCTCGTCAGCAACGCCGGATACTGAATCAGAACCCTCGAATATGAAGCTGTAGTCAGTGGGATCTGCGATGAAATCGGGAAGGTCAACTCTGTCACCTGTTTCCTTGTTCTCAAGGGTGAAGCCCACAGACTTGCCGGATACTGTGATGCGGGAGCTGTAATCGTCCTCGCTTATGTCGTCAGTGAAGATGATCTTCGTGCTGCCGGAGCTGTCCTTAACGGTATCCTTTCCGTGATCCTTGCCGAAGTAGTAGTTATCATCACCATCGCCGCCTTCAAGGACGTCGTCGCCCTCTCCGCCGTAGATGAAGTCTCTGCCGCCGCCGGCCTTGATAGTATCGTCGCCGCCGTCGCCCCAGATGATATCACTTGAAAGTGAACCCTTAACCTCTTCATCAGACTCAGTGCCGAAGAGAACGGAGCCTGTCCTGATCATATCAGCCATATCGCTGAAATGTGCGCTCAGCTCGGTGTAATCAGAAGTAAAGGTATCAAATTCGTTCTGCTTGAATGCCAGATCATACTGCCTGAGTACGGATGCCACGCTGTATACAGAATCATCAACGTCATCGCCAAGCAGTATCCTTAATGCGGTTGAATAGTTGAAGAAGGAGTAATCCAGTGAAGGAACACCGTTCTCATCTCTGTTGACCAGTACCTGATCGAGGTACATACCTGCCTCGCCTTCCTTGTTGAGAAGGTTGAAGTAGAGGTTCTCAAGCTTGTAGTATACTTCCCTGAGCATGGGTGCTGCAAGTGAATTCGGAGTTGAGGAGCCCTCTGCACCGATAAATTCACGTCCCATGAACTTCTCGATGACGTTCAGCTCTCTTGCATCGATATTGCCGCCTCTTGCGCCGGGATCTATCTCATTTGAATCTGTGATCGCAAAGAGTATCTTCTTTATCAGGACACGCTTCTCTGCATAGTCGGAGGAAGCCTTGAATGCATCAACAAGGTCTCCGAGCGTTCCTGTTCCGTCGGCAGAAATGGCATCGCTGAGGTTCTTGACATTACCGAAGGTATCAACGGAATCAGCTGTGATGATGTTGCCCTCGTCGTCGTGCTCAACAGTATCATGTGCCTTTACCTTGAACCAGTGCTCTGCGATATCGACGGTATCTCCGTTGGTCTTTGTCACCGTGGATCTCTCGCTCTGGATGATGCCTGTCTCGACCTCTGTTGAATCGCCCTCACCGACTGCAAGACTTATGGACTCGATATCCGCCTGTGCGAGAGTCTGGAGCTCGTTCTTCTCTGCAACACCGTTCTGGTTGAGATCCTTCCATACGAGCAGATCGCCGAAGCGTGAATCATCCTTGTCGATCTTGCCGTCGCCCTTCTTGCCGGTCACCTTGTCTACATCATCGTCAAGGTCGCGGAGGGCATCAAAGCCGGATGCGGCTGTTGTGCCGTCAGCCTTTACGTACTGATCGCCGAAGAGCTCGCCGCCGTCGTCGATGAAGCCGTTCTTGTTCTTGTCTATGGCAAGGAAGCCCTCAGAAGGAGCAGCCCAGCCGGTCTTCTCGGCAAAACCGTTCTTGTCAAGGTCGAAGTGTACACCGTCGCCGACCTGCTTCAGGCTGAAGCCGTCGCCGCCCAGGTCGATTATCAGCGGATCACGGGGCGGCTGTACCTCTGTACTGTTATCGTACTCATCGCCTGCGATATCGGGGATAGCCTTTTCGATCTCCTCTGCAAGTTTTTCAAGAGTTTCGATATCCTCTTCTTCAAGGTAGCCCTTTGCTCCCTCGATGTCCTCCATGAGCTTTTTATACTCCGCAATAGCACGCTCTGGATCTGTCTTTTTCAGTTCCATGAAGTGATCGATCACGTCACTTGAATCGAATTTCATTTTATCGATATGATGCTTTTCGATAGGAGCGATCCATATATTTCCTAAATTTGAACCTCCGGTGCCGCCGCCTGTTGTGCCTGTCATACGAGCTATAACATCACCGTTGAGACTCTGTCCGCCAATTGATCCCGGCTTATTCTGTCCGTTATCATCGCTTCCTTCTCCGGGAGTTGTGCCGGCAGGAGTTCCATTCTCGCGTTCATTCATAAAGGCGATGAATTCGTTGATATTATCAGCGTGCTCCTCCTTCTCTCTCCACATAGCATCTCTTCTTGCTGCTTCCTTCTCTGCCTTAAGTGCTTCATTGAATTCATATTCCATACGCCATTCAAGATAATCATTGAATATGAATGTATAGTCACTGTCCAGAGCGCAGATATCGGCCATTTCTTTGAGGTCAGGACCTGAAGCCCAGTAATCTTCGGGCTCTGAATCATGAATGATTTTCGATGTCAGCAGATTCAGTCTTTCAGGATTGACTTCGTCTGTCAGATCCATCCAATAACGCCAGCCGTATCTGTCTATTGCCGCACCCTTGATAACGGGGAATATAGCATTCACTGCATCCTGAACAACGCCAAGGAACGTTGAGAACAGCTTACCGCCCGGAACGTTCTCAATAACGTTTCCCACGATATTCAGGAAGCTGTTCACCGTATTATTCAGCATATCCATTCCTTCCGGATCATATGCGTGATTGGCATGGATATGATCATTGAGCTGGCTGATATTGTTCTTTATGGTCTTGACATCCTCACCGTATGTTTCCCATATTCCTTTGAATGTACTTAAATTCTGAAAAGCGTGTGTATCCTTCAGATTATCGAAAGAGGACGAATTCTCGATAAGTCCGAAAACAAGGTCTATCTTGGACTTTATGCCCTCTTCTCCGGTCTCAGCAAATTTGCCCTCAACGATGAAATTCAAAGCGATCTGGACGGTATCCGAATCTGCGCCCATTTCATCGAGCTTATCCTTATATTCTTCTGCGATAAAATCTGAGAATTTTTCTACTGCTTTATCTTTTCCTTTTCCTAATGCCTTCTTGGCATATTCTTCCCCGTATGTTTCCAATATATTGCTCATTGTTATAATCCCTTTCTGCTGATATTCTGAAATATGTAGCCTGTTACGTTGTTATTATTGTCAAAATTGATCCATAGCTCTGCGCCCGGATCATTATGCATTTCATAGATGCAGCTGAACATTTCTTCATTATCCTTTGTCGGAGTTCCGAGTGATCCGATCAGATCATCCTTGCTGTCTCCGATGGAAATGCCGTTCACTTCAATATTACCGTCTGAATTCTCATAAACATCCGAATACTGATCGATGAACAGATAGTTTATCTGTGTTTCGCCGTTGACTTCTTCAACAGATCCGGCATCTAATGAAATTCCGCCAAGATATTCCTTGTTGAACCACAGTTCCGCATCTACTCGTTTTTCGCCGTCTTTTTCGCTGACAGTTGCTGTTCCCTCACCGATCTCAAACCCATCGCCAAGAGAGCCTATTGTCAGTGGATAAGAGAGCTGTTTTCCGCATAGATATGTGTGACTGAGGAGCTCCTCCATAGTCCATCCGGATTCCGGCAGTTTCATGGTATTGCCGCTTATCCCGCTGCTTTGCTGTGCTGCTTCCGGTGTTGTGACGGCTGTCTTTTCATCCTGCCCGCAGCTCGTCAGACCGCTGACCGCGACAGCTGAACACAGCAATAGTGCTAAGATCATTTTTCGCATTATCCTTCCTCCTTTGAAAAATCTGTGGTATTATCAGTGCCACGTATATAGCGATCCCTTTCTGTCACAATGATACTGCGATAAGCCGTATCATGTCAGTAAGGAACGGCAGGCTTTGTTAATTGCAGGGTTTGTCTCTGATATAATGTCCATGATGTTTATACAGTCATCACGTAGGATTCTGCTACATCCGGCAGGTCTCATCCTGCCGTCAGGTTAAAGTATCATACATCAGCAGTTATAAATTATTACTATAAATGATAAGGGTATCATTGGGCGTCTTCTGCAACCAAACAGACCGAGCCCGATGATACCCTGTGATACTGTTTAATTAACCCCATATTAATTATATCATTTCCCCATTTATTATTATATCATCGCTATCAGCAATTGTCAATATTATATCATAAATCTGTAAAATTCAGTCTATCTGAACATAAATATGAGCGTATCATATAATTAATTTTGTTTACCTTGCCGCAATATAGTCTCGGAGCGCCCTTTTTCACCCATAAGCCGGACCTCACGGCTATGAATCCGCCTGTTCCCGAATCTTCACACTATCATTCCGCATGAACAGCACCGCCGCCGGAATAATCCCCCGTTTTCCGCAGATAATACTGGTGCATCATATCAAACGGAGGTAATGTATGAAAGCAACAGGAATAGTAAGACGCATCGACGACCTCGGCAGAGTCGTCATACCCAAGGAGATACGCCGGACGATGCGGATACGGGAGGGCGACCCGCTTGAGATATACACCAACAGCGAAGGCGAGGTCATCTTCCGGAAGTACTCAGCTCTTGACGAGATGAACGAGAACGCCGTTCATGTAGCGGAGGTCATGCACAAGACTGCAGGCTGTCCGGTGGCGGTATTCGACAAGGATCATGCTGTCGCGGTCTCCGGCATACCACGCCGCGAGCTCCTTGACCGGCGTGTCTCCCGACAGCTTGAGGAGCTCATGGACGAGCGCGGACAGTATTTCTCCTTTACCGGACAGGAGCGCCCCTTCCTGCCCGCAGACGGCTCTGACCGCCGTGCATCTGCGGCAGTCCCCATTATCACCGCCGGTGATGTATCGGGGGCGGTGGTCTTCCTCGCCCCGGAGAAGGGAAGCACTGTGACGGAGCTGCAGAAGAGCCTCATCACAGCGGCAGCCCAGTTCCTTGCAAAACAGATAGAGGGATAAAAACAGCCCCGCAGCGATCTTTCCGGATCAGTGCGGGGCTGTGCTTTCTGTCAGGGTGTTTTATTGAACTATATCATGTATATCCGGACGATGATGTCATTCGCCGCTTTCATCTGTATACCCGCCGGAGATCTCAGCTTCCATCTGTCTGATGATCTCCATAATCTGCTCATGCTCCTCGAGTGTCTTTGAAAAGTATACCTTACCGGTCGTCATATCGGTGCAATAGTAGTAGTAAGAAGAGCTGCGGGCTCCGAGCACTGCTTCTATGGCTTCAGTTGAAGGGCTGCATATCGGTGCAGGCGGAAGGCCTTCTATGGTATAGGTGTCATATTTTTCTATGAGACTGCTGTCTCCGGTCATGGGGACAAGGATGTTCTCTGCATAGGCGCGTGTGCTGTCAGCGCAGAGATGCGGGAAGTTCTCCCTGTCTGCAAGCCTGTTCTCCAGCGTTTCCGCTATCATACACATTGTATCTGTTGTGGGGGATTCCTTCTCCACTATGGATGCAAGCGTCATGAGCTCGCCCAGCGTCATTCCCTTTTCTGCGGCTCTTTCGATATATCCGTTCGCTGCCAGGTCATTCACTGTATTGTCGCGGATATATTTTGCGATATCCTCCGCAGTCATGCCGTGTATAAGGGTGTATTCCCCGGGAAGTATGAAGCCCTCCATATTCGGCGCATCGTCGGATACAGCGCCCTCGGGCATATCTGTGCGGCAGCTGTCGAAGGCTGCGGTGAAGTCCTCGCCCTTGCAGAAATTATACTCATCAAGCATGATCGCAGCGTCATAGATCGTACAGCCTGCCGGGAACACGACTGTTGCCTCTTCTCCGTCAGCAGCCTGAGTCTCATCACTCTGAATTGCGAGACCTGTCTCTGCATCCACAAGCTCTATACTCTCTTCTATCCTGTCCAGATCCTCCTGCTCAACGCTGTTGCAGCAGAACATTGAAACGATGTATACCCCGCCGTCTTCGGAATTTATCACTGACTTGTATCTTAATTTCTTCTCTGTGGATTCTTCACCGATGACCTCGGGCTCTCTTACGCTGAGCCCGATCGAACTGCCGGCAGGCGCATTTACATCAAGAGCATCGACCTGTATGGTCGCGTACCATCTGCCCTCCGCATCGTAATATGCGTCCTTTTCTGCGTCATAGTACACACCGTCGGGGAGCCATTTCGCTATGCAGGTCACATTCCTGCTTACGGTCGCATCTGCTGCCGTATCAGGCGGGACAAGACTTGCATTGTTGATTATCTGGTCAGCAGTCTCCTGAGGAACATCTGTCACGAACTGAAGTACAAGGAAGAAGTATCTGTTTCCCTGCATGGAAAGGGCACTCTTATACATCGCCTGTTTTACTTCTTCCTTTTTCAGACATTCCCCGATGTACTCACTGATCCATGGATAGCCGTTGTCCTCTGCTTCTATGTCCCTTTCCCTTGAAATGATCTCTGCCTTCATATAGGGAGTTCCGTCTGCGCTGAAGAACATATCCTCTGCTGCATCGTAATACACTCCCTCGGGGAGCCAGTCCAGTCTGTAGGTACAGCCTTCGGTATCGGGATATGCCAAAGTCTCGGCTGCCTGCTCTGTTGCTATCTCTGCGGCCGGCTCTGTTTCTGTGATATCGGTAGTCGGAACACCGGTCGACGGGCTGAGGAGACCTGTGCCGAAGAGCACGCCGGGGATGATGACTGCGGCGGCGGCAACTCCTGCAAGGGGAGCAGCCCATTTTCTCCTGCGGCCGCCCTCCTTTACCCTTATCCTCTTTCTTGTTTCGTTATTTATATCATTGTTTTTCAGCATAACGTCCCTCTGCTTTCTGTATCTCTCGGAGAATATATGCTTTTCCGAAGAGCTGAAGGCTTCGTCTGTTATCTTTTTCCATTCATTCTTATCGGGAAGATCTTTCATAGCCATTCTCCTTTACTCCTTATTCAACAGTTTCCCGAGGCGTTTCTTAGCACGTTCAAAACGTTTCCTTGCGGCGGTCTCCGTGATGTCGAGCCTTTCGGCAGTCTCACGCCATGAAAGGCCGTCTATGCAGCGCATCTCCACCAGCTCTCTCTCAGGCTTGCTCAGTCCTTCAAGCAGCTCCCTGCCTGCGCCGAGCACCCTGTCCTCCACGCTCTGTGAGGGATCGTACACCTTCATCAACTCCTCGTCTGCGTAGGGCTCTCTTTCAAGGAAGCGCTTCTGCTTCCTGTACTGAGTAACCGATGTGCTCTTTATGACCTTCACTATATACCGCTTTGTCTGCTCGCTGTCGGGATCGCCTATCCTGCCGATATGCTTTATCAGCCTGAGAAAGGCCTCCGATACCGCATCCTCAGCCGGCTCAGTCCTTTTCAGCACCGCAAAGGCTATCCTGTACATGGGCTGCTCATACAGCTCATACAGCCGCCTTATCTTGTCAGATCTGTTTTTATCCATGCTTTCACCTCGTTCCGGACGTCCTGTATAATATAACATATTCCGGAGCGGTTTTGTGACCTGTCAGATATATTTTTTTGTTTTAACATTATATTCTCGCCCGTGCTGCGCGTCATTGTATATTATGACTGAAAAACATCATGAGATTTGTCGTGTTTTTTCTCCGCAGGTACTTGAAATAAAAGCGCTTTTGTGGTATAATTGTAAAGCTAATTGAAATTTACGTACAGTCAGCATAAATAAATAATAATCCGGAGGTAACAATATGTCAGTTCTTGAGATCGTCGGCGGCATTGCGATCCTTGTGATCTGCGTTGCAATAGTATGTATCTGTCTCGCACAGGATCAGAAGTCACAGGACAGCCTGTCCGCAGCACTCACTGGTGCAAGCACCGATTCTTTCTACGGCAAGAATGAAGGAAGATCAAAGGAAGCGATCCTTAACAAGATCACCCGCGCACTGGGAATCATCCTTTTCATCTTAACTCTTGCAGTAAACCTGATACCGCTCTTCACCGACAAGTAAGCAGGACGCCCCGTGATAAAGTCATGGGGCTTTTTTATTTCTGACGGCAGCTCCGGCTGTACCCGAAAGGAGAAACTATATTGACAAAGAAGACAACAGAAAAGACCGATATGGTAACAGGCTACAAGCACAAGATAGTGACCTTCCTCAAGGCCTATAAGAAGGACACCATGCCCGTGAACGAGCTGGAGACGAAATGCCGCACCAAGAAGGGCGGCAAGGGCGGTCAGGCGGATTTCGCCGAGGCCTTCTCACAGCTCCGGGACGAGGGCGTGATAACCGTCCGCAAGGGCATGAAGGCCGCGCTCTGTTCAAGGCTCGGTATGCAGACGGCCACCGTTTCCCGTCTCAGCCGCACCTTCGGCTTTGCGACCACAGAGGACGGCACGGAATACTTCATCCCCGGCAAGTGCATGATGGGCGCCATGCCGGGCGACAGGGTGCTCATATCGGATATACGCTCCCGCTCGGGAGAACCCGAGGGACAGGTGGAGGATATACTTGCCTTCGGCTCGCAGATACTCACGGGCCGCATCGAATTCGAGGACGGCAGGCCCTACCTTGTGCCGGATACCGCATCACGCAGCCACCTCACCATAGTCCGTGAGGAGAGCGTTCCCTTCCACGAGAACGACAAGGCCATGGCGGAGATAGTCTACCGCGGCAGACGCCACGCAGAGCACAAGGTAAGGATAACCTCAGTATTCGGCAGCTCCGAGTTCGCCGCATCCTGCGCCCAGTCCGTGCTCGCAGTACACGGCGCTCCCACGGAATTCCCGGAGGAGGTGCTCAGGGAGGCAAGGAAGCTCTCGGCTTCGGGAGTGCAGGAGTACGCTCTCAACAACCGTGAGGACCTCCGCAGCCTGCCCATATTCACCATAGACGGCGCGGAATCCAAGGACCTTGACGATGCAATATCCGTGGAGAGGACGGACAGCGGCTATCTGCTCGGCGTCCATATCGCAGACGTTTCACACTATGTCCGCGGCGGAAGTGAGCTCGACAAGGAGGCTCTCAGGCGCGGTACCAGCATATACTACGCCGACCAGGTCATCCCCATGCTCCCGAAGGAGCTTTCAAACGGGATATGCTCACTCAATCCCGACGAGGACAGGCTCACTCTCACTGCCTTCTGCGAGCTTGACAGCGACGGCGAGCTCACGGGCTACCGCTTCTGCAAGAGCGTCATCCGCTCCCGTGTCAAGGGTGTATACTCCGAGGTAAACGCCATGCTCGACGGCACGGCAACTCAGGAGACGGCGGAGAAGTACGCCTGTGTGGCAGGTGAGATACCCCTCATCAACGAGCTGGCGGACAAGCTCATCGCAAAGCGCAGACGCCGCCATGCACCGGAGCTTGAGACCTCCGAGAGCAAGCTGATAATAGGCGAGGACGGCATCTGCTGCGGAGTAGTGCCCCGTGTGAGCGGAAAGGCAGAGCGCATAATCGAGGAATTCATGCTCACCGCCAACGAGGCAGCAGCAAAACTTGCAGGCGAAAAGGAGGTGCCCTTCGTGTACCGTGTACATGAGGCTCCCCCGGAGGAAAAGACCGCCCTGCTCTGCGAGATGCTCCGCAAGGCCAATGTGGAATACCCCCACTTTGAGGAATTCAAGCCGGCACACGCCGCCATGATACTCGAGGGTGCAAAGGATACGGAGATGTATCAGGCTGTAAATATGATGGTGCTGAGGTCAATGGCCAAGGCGAAGTATTCAGACGAGCCCCTCGGACATTTCGGCCTTGCACTCGATGATTACGCCCACTTCACCTCCCCCATACGCCGCTATCCCGACCTTGCCATCCACCGCATCATCACGGATATCCTTGCCGGCTACGACAGGAAATGGCTGACGAAGCGCTACGAGGGCTTTGCAGCGAAGGCCTCCGAGCTTTCCAGCAACGCCGAGGCAAGAGCTGTGGCCATTGAGCGTGAGTGTGAGGATATATACAAGGCAGAGTATATGAAGCAGCACATCGGAGAGGTCTTCACCGGCCATATCTCCGGCGTATGCGACTACGGCTTCTATGTGGAGCTCCCCGATACCGTCGAGGGACTTGTCCATATCCGCAGCCTGCCGGAGGGCGAATACGACTACAACGAGCCTGTCGCCCTGACCGAGCGTTTCTCCGGCGTGTCATACACCCTCGGCATGGAGGTGGAGGTCCTCTGCTCGGCAGTCAATGTCAGCGAAGGCACCATAGACTTCGTGCTTGACGAGGAGGACTGAGCATGAAAGGAATAGATATGAAAAAGGCCATGGCCCTGACAGCAGCTCTTGTCATACTCACCGGCATGACGGGCTGCAAGGGCAAAAACAGCGGAAGCGACAGCTCCGCAGATACACAGCCCGCCACCTTCTCTGCCATCCCCGGGGAAGGCACTGAGGAGACCACGGCGGCTGAGACCGCCCCTGCGGAAGAAGGCACAGAGCCCTCCGAAGCCGCAGCAGCGGAGACGACCGCAGCAAAGGCCGCAGATGAGGTGCAGACCACGGCGGCCGCGGCTGAGAGCAGCGGTGATACGGCGCTGTTCGAGTACAACAATGACGGCGCCATAGCATTCAGCGAGCCGGCAGCAGAGCAGTCCGACAGCGACCTTATCGCCGCAGGACAGGCACTTTTCCGCTCCGCCTGCGAGACGGACTGGAGCTTCACGGTAGGCTCACCCTACGAGCTGGATATGGGACAGTACGTAGAGAATAAGTACGGCTGGCAGTTCTACCTTGTGACCACGCCGGGGAAGAACTCCATAGCCGATATCGAGAAGGACTACTACAAGGTATTCAGCGACCGCTATCCCACGGCGCTCAGCGAGGTATTCATGGAGGAGGGCGGTCATGTGTACTCCCTCAACGGCGAGCGCGGCATAAACAACTACTATCAGTATTCGCAGATAACAGGCATCACCTCACGCACCGACGACGAGATATTCTTCAACGTGAAGAACTACTTTGACGGAACGCCCTACGGCGGCCCCGAGCCCTATGTGGAGGAGGACGAATTCTCCGCAGTCATCGGCAGCGACGGAGTATGGAAGGCAGGAAAATTCAGACTGCCGTACTGAGATAAAAAAGGGCGCATGGTGCGCCCTTTTTTAATTCATAATTCAAGCGGCTCCCTCCGCAGTTTGCACATAAATCCTCTCACAAAGGCATTTTATCTACAGACTATTGACAATCGCCGGAAATTGCTGTATAATAATCTTACGGTATTTCCGTAATGATATAACAGGAGGATCAATGAAAAATGGCAGGACAGGGAATGGGCGAATACTGCGTAGATATCGTTATGTGTATCGATGCTACCGGCAGTATGGCTCCTATAATCGATGAAGTCAAGAAAAACGCAATTTCTTTCTACGAAAAGTTCATAGAATCTATGGAGGAGAACGACAAGGAAGTTGAGACTCTCAGAATAAAGGTCATAGCTTTCAGAGACTACGGCTGCGACAGCGAGCCTATGATAGAGTCACAGTTCTTCACCCTCCCCGAGGGCAACGACGAGTTCAGAGCCTTCGTTAACGGCATTGAGGCAAAGGGCGGCGGAGATACTCCCGAGAACGCTCTCGAGGCTATCGCTCTCGCTCTCAAGTCAGACTGGACAACAGGCGGAGCAAAGCGCCGTCACGTTATTCTCGTATTCTCTGATGCACCGGCACTTCCGCTGGGCGCAAGAGCATCATCCTCTTCCTACCCGTCAGGTATGCCCGCTGATATCGCTCAGCTCGGCGCATGGTGGGAGGCTACAGACCAGACTCTCGGAAGCAACTATCAGGCAAAGGCTGGACGTCTTGTTGCCTTCGTTCCGAATGCAGAGCCCTGGACTGAGCTTCAGGCATGGAACAGATACTGGCCGGCATTCTCACCGGCAGGCACAGGTCTCCCGGATGTAGATATACAGTCTGCTATCGACCTGGTCGTAGGTTCTTTCTAAGACACTGACATAGACCGGTGCAGATATTCTGTACCGGTCTTTTTCATATAAGGAGCATCGCTATGAAAAGGAAAATACTCGGTTCATTCAAAAAACTCGATACGAAATACAAGGTGCTTTTAGCACTTGACATATTATTCAGCATACTCACTCTCATCGGCGCCGGCTACATACTTCTCAGCCACGGCACAAAGAGCCCCGGATACGCCGTTATCCCGATGCTCGCAGCGCTGATATGCAGCTCGCAGCTCAATATCCAGCTCGCACTTGACAGGAGCAAGGACAGCTCCGACGACGGGAAATAAATTGTTCCACGTGAAACTATATCAAGGAGAAAACTATGGAATTAACTGTATACAGACAGGCCTCGAAGACGCGCCCTGACGGGACGGTGGTCTATAAGGGCGAAGACGCAAGGCCCTATGTCGATGACAGCCTTATCATGGTAGCGGACGGTCTCGGCGGAGCTGCGGCTATCCGTCATACCAAGATAGTCCCGGAGCTCTTCGAGGAGAACAAGGTGGTTGATGCCCTGTTCGGCAGAGTTATCGACAATACCTCGGATGAGGTCTTTCAGAAATACGTGAAGGATTCCTTCTTCGAGCTCCGCTCAGTGAAGGATATCTATATGGATAACGTCAATAATATCAAGAAGAGCGGCTATTTTGCCTCACGTATCGTAACTGCTATAATCCTCAATGCTGCCCGTACAGAGTTCAGTCTCAGGCCGGACAGGCTCTTCGCAGAGCTTGAAAGGCAGGAGAAGGCCGGCAGGAGAGAGGAATACCTCAGCGGACTCGGCGAATGGTTCCGCAGCGAGATAAAGAGCAAGCTCTGCAAGGCCGCAGAGAAGGCGAACATCGTCTATGAGAGCGCCTACGCCGGACTTGCCCTCCTCGGCACCACACTTACCGCCGGCATCTACCGCGAGAACAGTGATTCAGTCGATATCCTCTACATCACCGCAGGCGACTCCCGCCCCTATATATGGGACAAGGAGGACGGCCTCTGCCAGATAATCGCTGACGAGGAGAGATCCGACGGCGGAATGACAAACTATATCCGCGCCGACGAGGGCTCGGATTTCACCATAAAATGCACCGCATGGAATTTCAGAAAGCCCTGTGTGCTGTTCAATTCCTCTGACGGCTGCTTCGATTCAGGCTATTTCATCCACCCCATGGCCTTCGAGAAGCTCCTTCTCGAGACCGCCGGAGATTCAAAGGATACCGAAGAGATGGCAGCAAAGCTCACCGAATTCTTCCTTGAGTACGGCAGGCATGACGACAGCAGCACCATGGCCATGAAGTTCTTCGGTTACAGCGATTTTGCCGATTTCAGAAAGGCTGCCGCAGAGCGCCTTTCATTCATAGAAAAAAACTACCTTTCGGAGCTTGACGGCCTCCTCCAGCATGACTATGCCGGTGAGCTCGACCAGATAAACGCCGACAAGGAGAAGCAGCTCAGCCTGCTCTGCAAGGAGCTTGCGGAGAACGAGACCGTTGGCCGCTTCTGCCGTGAGAGCGTTGAAGAGGAAGCCCGCAAGGCCGCAAAGGACAGGTTCGATTCCGCTGCCGCCGAGATACGTGAAAAGGCGGACAAGGCAAGGAGGAACATTCTCAGGGAGGCTCAGAAGCATATCACAGGCTTCGTCATGGCGGACGAAAGCTCCGACGACGACCGCCGCTCGGCAGCCGGAAAGGTGCAGACCGCCGGCGAGCACTACCGCAGCAGCGCTGACAGCTACTTAAAGCAGCTCCGGCAGCAGTCGGATGCAGTCAGCGAGACCGCAAAGCTGCTCTCCGACATGATAGCAAGAGTCAGCGACGCAGGCATACCGGAGAGCATGAAGCCCTTCCCGGACGACGAGCTGGCAGAGCTGAAGAGCTGCGAGGCCTCGATAGCAAGTCTCTTCGGCTTCCTCGGCAGTCTCCGCAGCGGCAAGAATCCCACCGTCCGCAGCATAGTCCAGCAGCGTACAGAGTACGATTCGGGCAACAGGAAGTATGCGGAGAAATACCCCGAAGATGCGGAGCGCATAGCCGATGCACTCATAAGCGGCGGCATATCCCTCGACAAGTCCGCTATGGACGATGACGAGCGCCAGATACTTGAGACAATGCTCGAGATAGTACGCACTCAGGAGGATGAGCTCGGAAGCCTTCAGGAGTCTCTCTTCAAGGAGGCTGAGGACAGGCTTGCGGCTGAGTTCTGGAGGGACAACTCCCTTGATATAGTAAAGAAGATAATCGGCGGAGATACCTCATTCCCGGAGGATATGACAAAGGCTGTAAAGGAAGCCGCCTCCGCATCCGAGGAGGAGGCAGACGAGCTCCCTGCAAAGGCAGAGCGCCAGTCACAGCTCTTCGGTGAATACGATGAGACCTACGAGAAATATATGGATCAGTAAAAGGAGGCAACCATGTCATTCCACGGCTATGAACTGATAACTGAATGGAAGAACAGTCAGTGCGGACAGACAGCACAGGCAGTAAAGGGCGGCAGGAAGTACTTCCTGAAGAAGTACCAGACACCTGTTATGCCCCTCAACAACGGCACCCTTGACGCCAAGACCTTCCAGCACAACAAGGAGCTCTTCACCCACTTCGTAAAGATAAGGAAGGGCGTAAATACCACCATAAGGACTATCGCCGGCGCAGGCGGAAACATCATCATCCCCTGCGATGAGTTCATCGAGGGCAACCAGTACGTTGAAGCCGCCGAGTTCGTTGACGGCGCTATCAGCGACGACGAGACAGAGACGGTCCTCTCCACACTCTCCGTCGATGTAAAGAAGCTCCTCATGCAGACTGCTGCCGGAGCTCTCTTCAGCGTACACAGCAAGGGCATCATCCACAGCGACCTGAAGCTCAAGAACGTCCTCCTTGTACGCAACAAGACCGGAAACTACGTAGCAAAGCTCATCGACTTCGACAGCAGCTACTTCGTTGACGAAAAGCCCGACGAGATCGTCGGCACTATCGATTACTACTCCCCCGAGCTGGGCGAGTATGCCGATTCCGAGGACGACCGCGAGGAGCTCGCAAAGAAGATAACCGAGAAGACGGATATCTTCTCCCTCGGTCTCATCTTCCACTACTACCTCTCCGGAAGCCTTCCGGAGCCCGTTTCCCTCACCCCAAAGCTCGAGAAGCGCAAGGCAAAGGGAAAGGTCATCTACTGCTGGGTAGTCCTCAACAGCGGCTGCGAGCTCGCCATAAGCCCGCTGATAACCAGCCCGAAGTATCTCAACCTTATAAAGGATATGCTGGAGAAGGATCCCGCAAAGCGTCCCACCGCCTCCGAGGTGCTGAAGCGCCTGCGTGAGGCAGAGCCCGTTATAGAAGAGCCCTGGCCGGAGCACGGTCTCGTTCTCGACCGTGACAAGCTCACAGCCGGCAGCATCATGGGACTCAAAAAGACAAATTCCGGCGGCGTGAAGAATTATGAGCTGACCTTCACCGACGGCAGGAAAAAGACGGCCACACGCGAGGAGCTCATATCCGGCGGATTCACCCTTGCGGCTATACCCACAGGCTTCTGTGCACCCTGGCCGGAGCATGACATCACCTTCGACCAGGAAAAGCTCCGCAGCAGAGGCTTCGTTGCAGGCGAACAGAAGGAAATGAGCGGTATAAAGGGTTACCAGCTCTATCGTGCAGACTCCAACTCTTCCTTCTTCAAGCCGGAGATGCTCCTTGCCATGAAATATGCAATAAAGGGAGCATCCCCGGCACCGGCCGCAGCGCCGGCTGCCCCCACACCGCCTCCTGCACCGGCAGCACCGGCCGCACCTGCGCCTGCCGCTCCTGTACCCGAGGCACCGGCAGCGGCTCCCGCAGCCGAGGCTCCTGCACCCGAAGCAGCACCCGCTGAGCCTGCACCCGTACCGGAGACACCTCCGGAGCCCGTTGCTCCTGCGATCGCAGAGCCATGGGAGGGACACGATATAACCTTCAGCGAGGAAGGTATGTCCGCAAAGGGCTATGTACGCTGTGAGCGTGCCGAGCTGAGCGGAGTAAAGGGATACAACTTCTATACCGCTGACGGCAGCAGCCGCTTCATCCGTCCGGAAATGGCCGTGATACAGAAGCTCGCCGTCAAGAACGGAGGCTGATATGAGCTGGGTATGTCCGATGTGCTCCACCTCTAACGAGGACTCATGGACAAACTGCATGGTATGCGATGCTCTGAAGCCCGATAAGCCTGAGGAGGAGAGCTTCCTCGGGCTCGCATCCGAAGAAGAACTCAGAAGCATGAACGCAAAGCTGCTCTATGAGGCGGCTATGGGCGCTTACTCGCGCAATCCTGCCGTTGCAGCTTCAAACCTGAAGCGCTCCGCCGAGGACGGCTATGCTCCCGCACAGAACGAGCTGGGCAGATGCTACTACACCGGCAAGGGCGTGGAGAAGAACTACACCGAGGCCTTCAGATGGTTCTCCAGAGCCGCAGAGCAGGGCAACGATGCCGCTGAGTACAATCTCGGCTGCTGCTACTACTACGGCAAGGGCGTTGAACAGAACTACAACTATGCTTACAGCTGGCTCCAGAAGGCCGCATGGAAGAGCCACCCGGGCGCTATGCTGGAGCTTGGCAACTGCTTCTTCTACGGAAGAGGAGTGCCGAAGAACCAGAGCGAGGCCTTCGACTGGTACTGCCGTGCCGCCAAGAAGGAGAATGCCGCCGCTGAATACAACGTGGGCTACTGCTACGAAAACGGCACAGGCACTATCGTGGATTTCGATGCCGCCTTCCTCTACTACCTCCGCGCCACCGAAAGGGGCTACCGTCCGGCGATAAACGCCATCGGCAACTGCTATTACCACGGCCGCGGAACAGCCAAGGACCTCAGCAAGGCGGCAGATTACTACCGCAAGGCAGCCAACAAGGGCTTCCCCTCCGCTATGTACAATCTCGGCTTCTGCTTCGAGAAGGGCATCGGCGTGAGCGAGAGCCGCATGAACGCCCTCGAATGGTACCGAAGGGCAGCCGATGCAGGCAACGCCAACGCCAAAAAGGCGCTCGCACGTCTCTCCGGCAAGTGATAACAGACTATGGCAAATATACTTGATTATCTTATATGGCGGGGCGATGTCCCGCTCTCCGTATCGCCCTTCAACGAGGTGGACGGGCTGATACTCTCCGAGTTCAGCTACCTGCCCATGGACAAGGTCTTCTCCGGCGGATACAGCGAGGAGCTGACCGTCAGGGAGATAATGCAGAGATACAACAGCGATGCCGTTGACGAGAGGGACAGGATACTCAGCTTTGAGTACGACAACCGTCTCCTCATGCTCATGGCAGGCTCCGAACGCTTCGGGAATATGCGCGTCACAGGCTATGTGAACATCATCAGCCGGAAGGCGGAGTTCCAGTTCTCGGCGGTCACCTGCGTTACGGACGACGGCGTCACCTTCATCTCCTTCCGCGGCACAGACGGCACAGTCGTCGGCTGGAAGGAGGATTTCACATTCAGCTATACCGACCAGACCTCCGGCCAGCACTACGCCGTGAGCTACCTCAATACCCGTCTCGCCGGCCATACCGGCAGCGTCCGCGTCGGCGGCCACTCCAAGGGCGGCAACTTCGCGGTTTACGCCTCGGCCTTCTGCGATCCCATGCTCAGGGACAGGATAACCGATATCTATTCCTACGATGCCCCCGGCTTCCGCAAGGACATAACGAGCTCGGAGGATTACAGACGGGTGCTGCCCCTGATACACAGCTATATACCGGAATCCTCCGTCGTGGGTATGCTCCTTGAAAGCGAATCGGAGCACGTTACCGTAAAGAGCTCCGTGAACGGCATACTCCAGCACCTCGCCTATAACTGGGAGGTCATAGGACGGCAGTTCGCAAGGACGGACAAGCTCTCGAGATCGGGCACGATAGTGAACAGAGCCATATCCGGTATGCTCGAGGACCTCTCCGACGAGGACAGAAAGACCTTCACGGAGGCTGTATTCGGCGTACTCGAAGCACCCGACAAGCTGACCATGAAGGAGATAGTAAAGGGAAAATTCGCCGCCTATTCCTCCATGTTCCGGGCATTACGCGACCTTCCGCCGGAAAAGCAGACTGTGCTGAAGGAGGCTCTGAAACAGCTCGCAAAAAGCGCTATCCGTTCAGACGACAAGAACGATACCGCTAAGTAATCCGGCACTTACACAGCAGTTTATACGTATTATCGGGGGAAACCCCTTCCAAAGACTTACAATGAAATTTGCCCCGATAGGTCGTGACCTATCGGGGCAAATTTGTCGCTGAAAGTTTTCGGAAAAGAGTCTGAGGGAAACCCTTTTGAAAAAGGGCTTCCCTCAATGAATGTGCATCTCACCATATAAACGGCAGGAGCCTGTATCTGACCTTCTTCTTGTACTCCGTATATCCTTCGAGGCCTTTTTCCAGCACCTCCTCCTCGTTGCCTATCCTTCTGATGATGACAACGGGGTAGATGAGGAAGACTGCCAGTGATATCAGTGAGCCGAGTATCACGGGTATCGCAAGGAACATGAATATGGTGGCGGTATACATGGGGTGGCGGACTATGCCGTAAAGTCCGGTATCTATGACCTTCTGTCCGCTCTGCACCTCAACGGTGCGGGATAGATAGGTGTTCTCCCTCAGCACCTCTGCATACATCAGGTAGGAGAGCAGGAAGACCACAGCGCCGGCAGCCACGCCCCAGCGGGGTATCGCCGGCCAGCCGAAGCGGAAGCTCAGTCCGGCGAGTATGAAGCCTGCAAGGAACATAAGTCCGCTTGCAGCGACAACGCCCTTCTGCTCGCTCTGTTTCTCCTTTGCATTGAGCCTTTTTCCGAGCAGCTCCGGATCCTTCATAAGCAGGACTATACCCATTATGAGCATTGGTATGAAGAGCAGCGCGATGAAGAGCCAGCCGCCGGCATACTTCAGCGTTCCGGCAGGCAGGAAGAGAAGCAGCATCACCAGAACAAGTCCGGCGAGGTACTTCGTAAGTCCTTTTGAAATAAGTCCCTTATTCATGGTATCATCCCCCTTGGTATCATGTCAGCAGCGTGATGAGCAGATCCCACCAGAAATGCAGGAATGCCGGCACGAGGATGTTCCTCGTCTTTCTGAATGTCCATGCGAACAGAACGCTGAGCATGGCGATGATGATAAATCCGGCTGACAGGATGTTCGTCAGCAGCACGCCGTCAGCTATCCACTTCGGGAAATGTATCAGCACGAACATGACTGCATTGAGCGCATAGGCCGGCCATGGACTGTCCTCCCTGACAGTCGCGTTGAAGAGCCAGCCCCTGAACACCATTTCCTCGTTGAAGCCGACAAAGAGGAAGATGAGCGTGTTCACGGGTATCTGGCCGGAAATGCTTATGCCGCCCTTTGTCTTCCATGCTACGAGCAATATGTATGCCGTCATGGGCACCAGCGCAGTCAGCAGCGTCTTCCAGCCCCTGCGGAAACTGAACATCTCCCTGACCGGTACGGATACATCAGCGTTGAAGTGCATTATCAGCAGGAATGCCGGAACAGTCCAGACTGCTGTCTTGACTACGGCCGAATCGAGTATCCTGAATAATGTTTCCCCTGCACCTGCCTTGTAATACGGTACGATGAGCAGCTCATAGACTGCCCATGCGGCGTAAAGAAGTACTGAGTATATTATAAGGACTGTTGTAAGTTTCTTGTTGTTATTTTCCATGTTTACACCTCACCACATGAATTCTGTATCGGGAGCCTTCACTATCTCCGGTGCAGGCTCTGCGGCCGCTTCCATGGCGGCCTTTTCGAGCAGGTCAGCTGCCTCCTGTATCTCAACGAGGTCATGGAAGAGGTCGTTGAGGGGCATGACCTGACGGAATGCTTCAATTACTCTCTCCGGCAGCTCCGGCGAGAATATCTCCTCCGGAGTTTCCAGCTTTATATGTGCCGTGAGGGACTTCTTCTGCCAGAGCTCCTCCGTTTCCGGCGCTGAGCAGGGCTTTTTGCGCTTGTATTCCTCGCCCTCGATGATGAAGCCCTTTCTGCGGAGCTTCTTCACCAGCTTCATTATCTCATCGGGAGTCTCTGCGAGCTGAGCACGGAACCGCTCCATGACCTTTGCTGTGGGCTTGACGATGCCGAAGCCGAAGTCTGCGCCTTCGGGCGAGAGCTCGAAGTAGAGCGCAGGGGCTCTGTTCCAGAATACCGCCGGATACCTTATGCAGCTCCACAGGCTGTCACGGTAGTGCAGATGCGGCGGAAAGGTTGTATCGCGGTAGATGCGGCAGGTCTTGAGCGTCATGCCGGTGTCCTCAAAGGGCTTGTATATCTCCTCGCCGAGCGCCTTCATGGGCTCATATACGTGGTCGAGGTATATCTGCTTTCTCGGCTCGAACCATTCCTTGTTGTTGTTGAGCCTTATGCCCATAAGGAATTCGAGAGCCTCCGGTGTGAATCCTCTGAACATCATGCACTCTCCTTTCCCCTGATGCGGCCGCAGAGCCATGTACCGAGCCAGCAGGCGGCTGCTCCTATGGTGTAGCAGAGCAGGTCAGGCCATGAGAAGCTGGTGCCGATGAGCACACGGAAGAACTCAATATCACGCAGGCCGAGAATGTCGATGATGCGGATGTACTGGAGGAACTCCACGATGAAGGCGAATATCAGCACTCCTCCGGCAACGATGTAATGATTGTTCCTGCCGCCGAGAATGGCCTGCACGAAGCAGTATATCACCCATATCACGATGACGTCGCCGCCGAAGGGACGTATTATCTTGTCATCCACGAAGAGGGCGATGAGCACCTCCACACCGAGGAGTATCAGGCATATTATGATGTATGGCAGTCTTATCTTCATTCTTCCACCTCGCTCAGAAGGTCGGGGAAGACGCTGAGGCTGCGGCGGAGTATGCCGTTCATCATGGCAAGGGCTATGCCGTAGTTGGTGAATGGCACGCCCTGCGCCTCTGCGGTCTTCCGGCGGCTCACCATCTCACGCTCGTTGAGCATACAGCCGCCGCAGTGTATCACAAGGGCGTATCCCGAGAGGTCCTGCGGGAAGTCACGGCCTGAGGAAAGCTCTATGCGGAGCTTCTTTCCGGTGGTCTTTTCAAGGAGCTTCGGGAGCTTCACGCTGCCGATATCGCCGCACTGACGGTGGTGGGTGCAGCCCTCGGATATGAGGACGGTATCCCCGTCGCGCAGGCTCTTTATGGCTGCTGCGCCGTGTACCGCCGTGCGGAGAAAGCCCTTGTACCGTGCCATGAGTATGGAGAAGGAGGTGAGAGGCACCTCCTCCGGCACTATCCGGCTCACCATGCCGAAGGCCTGGCTGTCGGTTATGACCATGGCAGGGGGAGAGGAGAGACTGCTGAGAGCCGACTCAAGCTGGTATTCCTTCGTCACGAAGGCCATGCAGTCGGCATCGAGCACGTCCCGGAGAGTCTGCTGCTGGGGGAGTATCATCCTGCCCTTTGGAGCGGCCTCGTCTACGGGAGTGACAAGGACGACCGTACTGCCGGGAGCAAGGAGGTCGCCCACGATGCGGCGCTCTGTGCCGGTATCCTTCGCCATGGCGGCAAGGCGCTCCTTCAGCTCGTGTATATTGGTCTTGTCCCGTGCGGAGACGGATATGCCGTTTTCCGGCAGCTCCTTCATCTCAGCGGAATCCGATTTGTTGAAGGCGATGATATAGGGTATCTCCTTCTCTCTGAAAAGTCCGATGAGCTCCCTGTCGCAGGCGGTGAGCCCCTCGGCTGAATCCGCCACAAGCACCGCTATATCGGTCTTCGCAAGTATCTGTCTGGTCTTCTTCACTCTCAGTTCGCCGAGTGCGCCCGTATCATCGAAGCCGGGGGTGTCGATTATCTCCACAGGTCCGAGGGGCAGCAGCTCCATGGCCTTGTAGACCGGGTCCGTGGTAGTGCCGAGGACATCGGAAACCACGGCGAGCTCCTGCCCTGTGACTGCGTTCACAAGGCTCGATTTACCGGCATTTCTTCTGCCGAAGAAGCCTATATGCACCCTCTCGCCGGAGGGAGTATCATTCAGTGACATGGTATCACCTCACACAAGACCGGCTTCGGTCATCTCCTGAGCCGCAAGCATAACGCCCAGCTTGCCGCTGGTGTAGGTTATGCCGCCCTGCATCCATACCGCAAAGGGCTCGCGGATAGGAGCATCAGCGGAGAGCTCTATGGAAGCGCCCATGGTGAAGGCTCCGGCAGCCATTATGACCTGATCGGTGTAGCCGGGCATATCCCATGGCTCGGGGGTAACGAAGGAATCGACGGGAGCGCCCTTCTGTATGCCGCGGCAGAAGGCTGTAAGGCGCTTCTCGTCACGGAGACATACAGCGGTTATGATATCGCCTCTCGGATCGTCCTTGCGGGGGGAGCATTCAAAGCCCATAAGGCTGAAGAGCTCGCTTGCGAATGCGGAGGTCTTGAGGGCTGCGGCAACTACGTCCGGAGCGAAGAAGAGACCGAGGAGCATCTCACGGTTCATGCCGAGGGTGCAGCCTACCTCCTTGCCCATGCCTACGCAGGTGAGCCTGTAGGAGCAGAGCTCCACAAGGTCTGCACGTCCGGCGATATAGCCGCCTGTACGTGCGATACCGCCGCCTGCGTTCTTGATGAGGGAGCCGATGATGATATCAGCGCCGACCTCGGTGGGCTCACGCTCCTCAACGAATTCACCGTAGCAGTTATCCACCATGATAACGGCATCGGAGCTGCCCTTCCTTATAGCCTGCACCATTTGCTCAATGTCGGCAACAGTGAAAGCAGGGCGGAGGGAATAGCCGCGGGAGCGCTGGATATATGCCACCTTTGCGCCCTTTACGGCCTCTGTTATGCGGTCGTAGTCGGGAGTGCCGTCCGGCAGGAGGTCTACCTGTGCGTACTCCACGCCGTAATCCTTCAGAGAGCCGTTTCCGGGCTCTCCGGCTATGCCTATGACCTCCTCGAGGGTGTCGTAGGGCTTGCCTGTGACAGCCACGAGCCTGTCGCCGGTGCGGAGGACTCCGAAGAGGGCGGTGGAGAGGGCATGAGTGCCGGAGACGAAGTTGAAGCGGACGAGGGCATCCTCAGTGCCGAGCACCTGAGCGAAGACCTTGTCGATGGTCTCCCTGCCGATATCGCCGTAGCCGTAGCCTGTGGAGCCGTAGAAGCAGGGCTCGCTGACACGGTTGTCGGAGAAGGCTTTGAGTATCTTTGCGCCGCAGTATTCCGCAACGCCCTCGATGCGCCTGAAGGCGTCCTGACAGTTCTCCTCGGCCTGCTCTGCGAGCTTCATCAGCTCCGGCGGGAAGTTGTATATGCTTGATATATTCTTGTTCATAGTATCTGCCTTTCTGTGTTTTCTTGGTCAACAACTATTATACCACAGTTTCACGGCCTTGGCAACTGCGGCAAAAACAAACAGCAGCAACAGTTATAATTAGGGATTCGGAATTATGGTATCCATTCAAAACCTTGCAGCGCTTTCCATGTTGCCCGTGCGATAGCCTACTTTAGCCTGCTGGCACGGAAAGAAAGCAAAAGCTGACAGGTAGGGGATAAGGGGCAAGGAAGGGGGAGTCCAGAGGGGGAAAACTGGGGAAGGGGGAGGATGTCAGCTTTTACTGCGGTTTTCTTTTCTTCCCCTATCTCCCCGAAGGCTCCCCCTCTGGCAATCAACGGTACAAGTAACAAATAAACGGAAAACAATGGATAGAAGATATTTAAAAGATTTCAGCGCTCATCCATGCTGCCGTGCGATAGCCCCCTTTAGCCTGCTGGCACGGAAAAAAGCAAAAGCTGACAGGTAGGGGATAAGGGGTAAGGAAGGGGGAGTCCAGAGGGGGAGACCTGGGTGACTCCCCACGGGGTGGGGAGATGTCCGAAGGACAGAGGGGACGGGCGCCTGTCAGGCGAGGGGGAGGATGTCAGCTTTTACTGCGGTTTTCTTTTCTTCCCCCAACTCCCCTGGTTTCCCCCTCTGGCAATACACGATGCAGGTAAGGATAACATGAATTGTAGATAAAACCGGTTATTCAATCTTCTTTTTCTGACAATTTCGAGATATGCCACATCTCACACAGGCCAAAGAGGAACACCTCCGGGGGAAAGAGGGAGGGAAAAAGAAAACCGCAGCAAAAACCGGCATTTCCCTCCCTCTTCGCCTGACAGGCGCCCGTCCCCTCTGTCAGCTTCGCTGACATCTCCCCGCCCCGCGGTGAGTCACCCTCTACGGTTTTCCTCTCTGGACTCTCTTTTCCCTCACCCCTATCTCTCACCCATTGCCGGTTTTTGCTTTTGTTGAGACACGCAGGCTAAAGTGTGCTATCGCACGGCCAACATGGATGAGCGCTGCAATCTTTTGAATCCATCGCCGCAGGGCTTCTGCGGAGATAAAAAGCTGTAATTTCATTTTCTTTTTTTCAGACTATTGCAATCCGGCAGGATTTGTTATATAATATTAACGTAGTTTTTTTTAAAAGTGTAATACGGAGGTAAAGATCATGTGCAGCTCATCCAGACCAGGCTTTGACAATGAAAAATACCTTGATATGCAGTCGGAGCATATCCGTCAGCGCATCGCCCAGTTCGGCGACAAGCTCTATCTTGAGTTCGGCGGAAAGCTCTTCGACGACTATCACGCTTCAAGGGTGCTCCCCGGCTTCAAGCCCGACAGCAAGCTCCAGATGCTCCTGAAGATGAAGGACGAGGCCGAGATCGTCATCGTCATCAATTCCGGAGATATCGAGAAGAACAAGGTGAGAGGAGATCTCGGCATAACCTACGATGTGGACGTTATCCGTCTGCTGGGCGTATTCCGTAAGATAGGCCTCTATGTCAGCAGTGTCGTTCTCACCCGCTACGAGGGACAGCCCACCGCCGACGCCTTCCAGAGACGTCTTGAAGCACTTGACGTGAAGGTATACCACCATTACAGCATCAAGGGTTACCCCTCCAACCTCGAGAAGATCATCAGCGACGAGGGCTACGGCAAAAACGACTATATCGAGACCACCCGCCGCCTTGTAGTCATCACCGCACCCGGCCCCGGAAGCGGAAAAATGGCCACCTGTCTCTCCCAGCTCTACCATGAGCACAAGAGGGGAGTGAACGCCGGCTATGCCAAGTTCGAGACCTTCCCGATATGGAACCTCCCCCTCAGACATCCTGTGAATATTGCATATGAAGCTGCGACCTCCGATCTCAATGACGTAAATATGATAGATCCCTTCCACCTCGAGGCCTACAATGAGACGACAGTCAACTACAACCGCGATGTGGAGATATTCCCCGTTCTCAATGCCATGTTCGAGCTCATACTCGGCGAATCCCCGTACAAGTCGCCTACTGACATGGGCGTTAATATGGCCGGCAACTGCATAGTCGATGACGAAGCAGTAAGCGCCGCCGCCCGTCAGGAGGTCATCCGCAGATACTACACCGGTATGTGCGATTTCCGAAAGGGACTTGTTTCCGAAGAAGAGCTCACCAAACTGGAGCTGCTCATGAAGCAGGCAAATGTCACCGCCGACGACAGAAAGGTCATCGCTGCCGCTCTTGCAAAGGAGGAGGCAACGGGTATGCCTGCCGCAGCCATGGAGCTGCCCGACGGCACTATCCTCACCGGCAGGACATCCGATCTTCTCGGAGCCGTTTCCGGTCTCCTGCTCAATGCCCTCAAGCACTTTGCAGGCCTTGACGATGAGATACTCCTCATGTCCCCCCACGTTATCGAGCCTATCATGGACCTCAAGGTACGCCACCTGGGCAATTCCAACCCCAGGATACATACCGACGAGACTCTCCTTGCCCTCTCTATATGCGCCGCCACCGACGACAACGCAAAGCGTGCCATGGATCAGATAGAGAAGCTGCGGGGCTGCGAGGCACACTCCACAGTTATCCTCTCTCCTGTTGACGAGAGGATATTCAGACGTCTCGGCGTGAACCTCACCTGCGAGCCCAAGTACGAGATATGACATAGAATCATACAGCCCGGAGCGGTATTTCCCGTTCCGGGCTTTCTGCATACAAAAAGACACACCGCATTGAAGCAGTGTGTCTCCGGCTCGGTGATTATTCGTGTTCCCTTATGTACGGTACCACCTGATCCTTGGGTATCTCCAGGGCATAGGCGAATTCGTCATAGAGGACGTTCTCTGCATCGTGCAGTATCCTTTCGTCTGCGGAATGCAGCTTCTTCTTCTTTCGGTCAAGCTCCCTGCTGCGGTTGCTGAGTGTCTTGATGAGACTGATGAGCTCGTGCTTGTCGCCGCGGTCGAGTATCCTGCGATACTCCACCTTGCGGAGAGGTTCATCATCTATCCAGATGTTGTTCTCCTCGTTCATGCCGCTGATGAGCTTTTCAGCCTCCTCCCTTGAGCAGACCTTGCGTATCTTTTCGTGCAGTGTACCTACCTTGGTGGGTACGTAGAAGGTGTTTCGGATGTCGTTTACGGGCTGGAGCACGTAATACTCCACGCTCTCGCCGTTGAATTCGCGGTTTTCGATGGACTTGACAGTGCATACACCGTAGGAGGCGTATACGACCGCATCGTTTACGTTATACATAACTACATACCTCCTTGAAAAAAGACTACTGTAATTATTATAACATATTGCGGCCGAAAATTACATAGGCACTTCCACCAAATCCGATAAAGTTTTTTGGCTATATTGCGCAATAAGGCGCTTATCAGGACTTATCGGAGAAGCCGTAGAGCTCAGTGTGCTTTGTGCCGTCAGCGCTCTCAAAGCCCACTGTGAACAGGGCATAGATCTTGCCGTCGATCTGTGCATATCTTACGCCTCTGGAGATCTCCTTGTCCTCGCTGTCCTTGATGGCCTTGTCGAGCTTGTCAGTGAATAACTTCTCGTCCTCTACCTTGAAGGGGGGCTCGTAGTTGATAGCGAACCATCTTACGTCGCTCTCGTTGGTGAATCTGATAACTGCATCAGCGCCGCCATCGTCAACGGATACTGTGTATACGTTCTCGGGATAGTCAAGGACACTGAGAGAGTTCGGGCCTGCGCCCATGAATGAACCGAGGAAATCCTTTGCATAGAAGCATACGGACATTACAGCGATCGAGCTGGGGCCGTCGTCCTTCTTGCTGTATACGGCATCACCGTTCTTGTAGAAGCGGAGCATATTCTCGCTGTCGTAGTAGAACTCCTCGCCGTCGGGAGATACGCGCTTCTCATACTCGGCCTCGGGAGCATCGTTGTCCGGGAATGTGTATTCATTGTAGATGTTGAACTTCACCTTGCCCTCTGAGGTAAGGTCAGACTCGTCAAGATACATACTTGTCTGGCTGTAATCAGGTGTCTCGATGAAGTTGTACTCAGTGGCTGTGACAGCCGCGTTGTTTCCCGCATCCGGCAATGATGATACGTCTGATACGGTCTTTACATTTGAGCAGCCGCAAAGCAGAACGGCTGCGGAAAGAGCTGATATGATAACAGATAATGGCTTTTTCATGTTTTTACCCCTCCGGATATATTTGTGTTTCCGTGCCTGAGGGAGCCTTCCTCCGGCAGTATTCTTATTATACCACAAATCGTATTGCCGTTGCAATAGGATTTCCAATATGTAATAATTTTTACCGGATAGTGATGCTTCGGCACGGCCTATGGGGCAGAATTGCAGCCGGAAGTTTTCGGAAAAAGTCTGAGGGAAACCCCTTTTTCAAAAGGGTTTCCCTCAATAGAACGTTAAAGGCCTCTGTATTAAGCTATCGGGAATCCGTTTGTATTAGCGTAGACCTCTACTGCTCCGCCTTTGGGTGCTTTGATGCAGAAGCCGGGATTCTGCTCGAGCTTGTTGGTATAGGTGTAGCCGAGGGAGTACTTGCCGAGGGCTGTGTCCTTATAGCTGCTCCTGAAGCGTATCATAGAGGGGCAGTTGAAGAAGGCGTGATCCTTGATGACATCGACGTTTACTGTAATGACCTCCCTGAGCTTGTCGCACTCCATGAATGCGCCTGTATCTATCTTCTTTACAGAAGCGGGCAGGCTCAGAGTTTCCACCTTGTCGCAGTTGGCGAATGCTGACTTGCCTATCTCCTTCAGACTCTTGTTCAGCTTGATACTGCCGGCATTTTTGCAGTTATAGAATGCGAAGTCGGGCAGAGATTTAAGATGACTGCCTTCAATTGTGATGCTGGATATATTGGTGCAGTTGTAGAATGCAGCTTCTCCTATGCTGTAAGGATCGCGGATGAATACAGAAGGAATGCCGGAGCCCCAGAATGCCCATGCGCCGATGTACTTGGCGCTCTGTAAGAAATGTGAATCCAGGAGCGATGTACAGTCCTTGAAAGCGCTGTCTCCGATATATTCCACTGTTCCCTTTAAGTTTCCGTCCGGATATGTGCCGTTGAACAGGTAAACATCCAGAAGGTTTGAGCAGCCCATGAATGCACCGGACTCTATCCTTGTTATGTGCTTTGCGCCGCCGGATATCCTTCTGAGGTTTGTATTGCCGCGGAAGGCGTTGGGGCCGATAGAAGTTACGGTGTAGACCTTTCCGTCCTTTGTGACGGTATCAGGGATTTCAAAGATGGAGCCTGCTTTGGTGATCTGGCTTTTGGTGAGCTGGCAGGTGTTGTCTTCGTTGTTGAGTGTGAAGGTGAGTGTGACGCTGCTGTTGACCTTTACTGTAACTGTTGAGCTCAGTAATGTTGCAGATGCTGTCAGGGGTGCAGCGGGCCCTGTTACTGTGTTCTGCATCGGGAATAATGCCAGGACAGCGAGTGAAGCTGCCGTTGCTGCGATTGCCTTGTGAAGATTGTGTTTCATAATGTACCTCCGGTTTAAATATAGATTATTTTTGAGAGTGTAATAATGTTGCTCTCGTCAATTATAACGATCGACGAGTTGAGAATGTGCGGCTTCTGCCGTAATTTCGTTCATTTTAACAAAATCACATTCTGTGCATTGTGCATTATTTACAATAATTAGTATTATATTGCTTGTGATAGATATTCTGTGATATGAGTTTATTCCTTATTCTGTTCCTGCATCAATAGCAGCTGGTAAGCTGCGGAGCTATGAGTGTCCTGACATGATCGTTGGTCGTATAGGTCATCTTCTTTGAGGGGACGTAGCTGCCGTAGTTGTAGGAGACAGTGAGATCTGTCAGTATCCTGGCCGAGCCTCCGACGTCTCCGTTAAAGCGTTCTCCGTTGGGACGGAGGAAGCCAAAATAGAGATCAAATTCCTCTCTGGTCATGATCTTGTCGTAAACGCCCTCAAAGACCGGGTGATCCGGAGTGGGGATCATTCCGCTGAAGGGAACGTATACAGTCGGTTCGCCGTATTCCCATGTGATGACGGGTTCGCCGAATTTGGTGAAGGGATCGGAACAGCTGACGCGCATACCGGCTATATAGAGATCATCGAAATAGATCCTGCCGGAATATGCGCCTGTGGGATCATCCAGGTCAACGACATCCTCACCCATAAAATCATACTCGTGATAATCCATCTCAACGTACATCCTGTCATACAGGTAGAAATTGAGATCGTAGGACGTCATGAGCCTGAGACCGAAGCTGCTGAGGCCGTTGTTCCTGCCGTGTCCCTCGTATTCCAGCTTGAGGCCGAAGGGCGTGCCTCCCTTCCTTTCAACGCTGAGCTTGTCGATCTGCCTGCGTGCGTTCTCTGCCTTGACCGGATCCCTGAGGATATCTCTTGAGATGATAGCTTCATCGAGAGTGCAGAACATATGTGTCGCATAGAACTGACCGGGCTGGAATCTTGCTATGACTGCCTGTGCCCGGGAGAGAAACGTCGGCGTGAACTGCGGGAGCGCATCCTGCTGTTCCTTGGTGCCCCAGCAGTAGCCGGCGCCTGCACCGTGGTAGTTCTGCGTCAGATTCTGAAAGTTTCCGTGTGTCACCTCGTAGGCTGATGCCGGCATACCGGCAGCGGACAGCAGAGTGACTGCTGCTGCGGCAAGTGCAGTGATCCTGTGTAAACCTTTTTTCATTTTTCATCCTCCATAAATGCTGTGAATTTTGTCTGTACTGATCGTAAAGATCATGCTGTGGCTGTTATATTCATAAGCCGGTAAACAGTGTGCACCCTGCAACAGGCTCAGAACCGTGGATAATAGTGTGTGCTGTAAAATATACACATATTATATTTGCTGCCGGGGGAGAAGTCAACAGATTTGCGGTAAGATGCCGTATCCGTCGGGTAAGCTGCTTTTTTCACAGGGTAAGTTACACAGGTGCGCTGTCTGCAAGGCGGCTTCTGCACTTGACGTTTTGCCGGATTTATAGTATAATGTTCTGGACGGGATAGCTGTACCTTCGCAGCATCTCAGAAAGGAGCAATATTCGTATGAAGGAACTCAGAAGGACGCTGGCAGGCTTAATCGCTGTTATGTCAGTAATGTCCGCCGCTGCATCATGCAGCCAGAAACAAACAAACGCAGAACCAGATACCGCACCAACGGAGGCCGCTGCTGCGGAGACCGCACCGGCTGCCGAGGAACCGACCGAGGACGAGATACCCTTCCGCGGAACTATGCTCACATGGCTCGGTGACTTCGATCTCAACGAGACACGCGAGGGCACACGCTCTGTGGCTATGGCGCTCTTTCAGGACCGCTACGGCTGCGAGGTGAACTGTATACAGACAGATTACGGAAAGAGATATGAAAGACTCGCTGAGATGCTCAATTCCGGCGATCAGGTGGATATTTTCCCCTTTGACTATAACGCGATACCCGGCCATGCTGCCGCAGGTCTCTTCGAGCCGCTGGATCCCTATTTCGGAAGGCTCGGCTACGACGAGGAAGGCCTCTGGGACGATATGAAGGAGACTGCCGAGATATTCCGATACAACGGCGGCCACTATGTCATTCCCTACCGTCTGAAGTATCCCATGCTTCTCACATACAGCAGGAAGATGATGCAGGACGAGGGGCTCGATGATCCCTATACCCTCTATCAGCAGGGCGCATGGGACTGGGATGCCTTCACCGGCATGATGAAGAGATTCAAGGAGGCAGCTTCGGACGGCAAGACACGCTACGGCATCAACGGCTGGTTCGGCGCCGCCGCTCTCCAGTCAACAGGCCATACCGTAGTCAATATGACCGATTCCGGCTGTGTGAACAATATAGCCGATCCGGAGCTTGCAGCCGCAGGGCTGATGCTTCAGGACATCGTGCAGAGCGGTCTTTATAACAGCTCGTTCAGAAGATGGTTCCCTGCCGATCAGTCAACGCTGTTCTACGCCATGGAGGATCAGGCTCTGGGCACATCTAACGCAAAGAATCCCGACGGCGACCTTATGGTAGTGCCCTTCCCGAAGGAGCCCGGCTCTGACAGCTATTACCTCACCTGCGGCTTTGATGCAAAGCTGCTGGTCAAAGGCTCTCCGAATGCCGAGGCCGTTGCAGCCTTCATAAAGTGCGAGAGGATAGCCGCCACACAGAAGGAATACGTTGCCGCCGCAAAGGAGAAGGCTCTCCAGCCCATACCCGGCGGAAAGGGCGAGCCCCGCAGCTATATCACCGAGGAGCAGTACGATGCCATCCAGGGCATCATGCGCGACTGCAAACCCGTATACGATCCCGGCTTCGGCATGGGTATTGATATGTATACCGAGGCCGACGAGAAGCTCGCTTCACGCGGCGCCATGAACAGGATAACAGAGGATATACTCCGCCAGAATGTAGGCTCATGGGAGTCGCTCCGTGATATGATGTCACCGAAGGTCGATTCTGCCGTTGACCTCGTCAACAGCGGAAAGGCCGCAGAACCGCAGCCTGCGCCGCCCGAGCCGGTGCAGGAGGATGCCCCCGGGGAGATACCCGCAGAATAATGCCCGTGCACAACAGCATATACAAATTGAGGGAAACCCTTTTTCAAAAGGGTTTCCCTCAAACTTTTTTGCGAAAACTTCCGGCTGCAATTTTGCCCCAACAGGTCACGACCTATCGGGGCAAAATTCGTTGAAAGTCTTTGGAAGGGGGTACGGGGGTGACTCCCCACAGTGTGGGGAGATGTCGCGCAGCTACAGAGGGGATCGCCTCCGTCAGAGGAACCTTTCTTCAGAAAGGTTTCCCCCGTGCTATACAAGCATCAGACAGGAGTTATCTCATTGCTTGTGGTGATGATATCCTCTGATTCAAACTCGATTATCTCAGTCTCAGGTGTTACGTAAATATCCTTCATATCTTTTTTTCCTTATTATTCTGCCTCGGCAAATGCCTTTGCGTTTTTGTAATACTCAAACAGCATATCAGCCATGGTATTATCCCTTGCCTCCGCATGGCCGTAATACTTCACGCGCCATACCCATGTCAGCGGTGAGAAGTCATAATCGAATACGCTAAATCCAATAGTACGACGGATATCCATATTGAGCGGGGAAATGCCTGTTACTTCAAAATAAGCGCCGTACTTACTGCTTTCAGCGGTGACCGGTGTAGTTCCGTCCGTAGTGTCGTTCAGCTTATAAAGCTCTCCCTCATCACCTTTCTCCAGTCCGTCAAGATACATACGCATAGACAGTCTGGAATCCAGCGTCAGGGAAACACGGTCCATGCCTTCTGTATCATGATCCACATTATCGGTTTCAATATTCAATTTCTGATACGGGTTATATGCCTTTTCGACATCCAGGATCTCGTCCTTATAGTCAGTGACCGCAGGCATATCATCCGGTGTGTTGAAGTACGCATAGGATACATCGCCGTAGAGCTTCACTGTGTCCACCAGCTTGTCAAAAGCCCCGGCCTTTGCAGCGCTCCAGCCCTGCTCGGGCTCAGCGTTCTCCAGATAGTCATTTACGGAATATGTGGCTGTACCGATCTTCACCCATTCGTTTCCGGTCTTTTTGTAGAGCTCGGCAGTGATATCCTCGTCCATATCGACGGCAGTCACATTTGCAGTCGCACAGAACCTGCCGTTTCTTTCGGTGAAGCTGACATCCTTTCCGTTCTCCTCGCACCTGCCCTTGAATCTTACCTTGTAATCATCCTTGTTTCCTGCACTCAGCTCGTCTGCATAGAAGTTCAGGCCGAGATCATCAGCAAGGGAAAGGGAAACGGTGGAGAATCCCACAGTGAGCTCCTCGAAGCTGAAGCTTTTTTCCGCTGCAAAGCTCTCCGCAGGAGAACCGGCATTTCCGTAGATCGTCATATCCGAGGGGCAGTTCAGGAACGCAAGGGATGCGATAGTTGTGTCGCTTCCGCGGATGATGACCTTCTTCAGATCGGAACACATAGCAAACGCCAGCCGGCCGATGTTTGTCACGCCCTCAGGTATATCGATCTCCTTTATAGCGCAGCCCTGGAATATACCCTTCTGAGCGCCGTTTGCGATCTCCTTCAGACCTGCCGGAAGGTGTATCTCAGCCAGTTTTGAGCAGTCAAAGAATGCCTCTGTGCCGATCTCCGTTACGCTGTCCGGTATAATCATCTCCGTCAGTGAGGAGCATTCGCTGAATACTCTGCTGCTGATGGTTTTCAGGCCTTCGTTCAGAGTGACACTTTTGAGCCCCTTGCATCTGGCAAAAGCATCGTTATCAATGCTTTCCACGCTGCCAGGGATGCTGACGGATGTCAGAGCCATGCACTGAAAAAACGCCTGTCCGCAGATGCGTCTGACGCCGTCGGGAACAGTCACATCGCCGGAAAGAGAAGTGCCGTCAAGCAGGTTACCGTTGACGATAACGAGCCCGTCCTCTGCCTTCTTTGCCTCCAGCCACGGTGTAGCGCTGAATACAGTCTCTCCGAAGGTATCAACAGTCTCCGGGATGCTGACATTCTCCAGTGCCGTGCAGCCCGAGAATGCCTTTGAATCGATGGATCTGACGCCGTAGGGGACAACGATGCCGGTCAGGGCTTTGCAGCCGTTGAAGGCGTTGCTGCCGATTGATCTCAGCTCATCAGAGAGCTCCACCCTTTCGAGTTTCTCGCTGAGCATGAAGGCGCCTCCCCTTATCACCATGACTGTGTCAGGCATGGTGACGCTGATAAGTTCGTGCTTTCCTGAAAAGGCTTCGGCGCCGATCTCTGTAACGGGCAGACCGCCCAGTTCATCGGGGATGGTCAACTCTGCCTCTACGCCGTTCCATTTTGTGATCACGACACCTGAGCCGTCCTCATTGACCTCATACTCAAAATATCCCTCTGATTCCGCAGCGCTGGCTGTAAGTACGCTCTGCTGCTGCGGCAGGGGAAGAGTCTGCGGTGCGGCACAGGCTGTCAGAGCTGCTGCCGCAAGAATGCTAATGACTTTCCTGCTTGATCTTTTCATTTATGATCCTCCTTTATCGGATATATCGTTTTATAGTCATCTATCATATATTATATTGGATTATGTACAACGTGTCAAGCATTTTGTCAAAAATCCCCCTGAGATCCCCATAAAATCAAAATGCGGTATCTCAGAGGGAAGATACCGCATTTTATGAGGGATGATTGTAGATTTCAATAGTTACTGAGCGAGACCGTTCCGCCGCATCAACCCAAAAGACACGGCGAAATGCAAGATCTCTCTGATTTGTCCTTAACCCTTACAATTAAGTTCTATATTGAGCTGCCGGACGATGTGCAGATTGTCCGGCAGGATCAATCAATAAATGGCCTGTGATGTTCCTTTTTTCAGGTTTTCTTTTTATGAGAAGAACCAGTAATCAAGCTCAACGTCATCGCTTGCGATGAGGTAGATATCCTTTGAGCCTGTTACGCTCTCCTTAGCGGGAAGTGTTACCTCGTCGCCTGAGCCGTCGAGGTTGATGTAACCGATAACTGTACCTGTTGTAGAGCCTGCACAGATCTTGATAACGCCTGTGCCCTTGCCCTTGCCGGTGATGGAATCAACGCCCTTGCTGAGGTCAGCGCCGGAAACCTTGATCCACTCGCCCTTCTTCATGGATACTGTTGTATTGCCTAAACCGTTTACCTTTATGTTCTTGGACTGGTTAGACATTGTCTCAGCCTGAACTGTCTCATAGGGATTGAGAGACTCGATCTGACTGCAACCCTTCATATCGCCTGAGCAAGTGATCTTGCCGTTGCTCATAGTAGCTTCGTTGATCTGAGTTGAACGATAGTTACCGTCTCCGCTGTTTGTAAGTTCGCCCCTTGTATTATAGAACTTATAGCCGTTTTCCTTTGTCATGCGCATAGCCTGCTGACGGCTGTGGTAAGCAACATAGAGCTTATTCTTGAAGCTGATAACAGAGTGATGGTTGTTACCGCCGTTATCAATTCTCTGTGAACCTGTGTTCCTGAATACAACGCCCTGGTATGAGTAATCCTTGAGAGGATCCTTGGATGTCATGTAACCGATATCAGCATTGCTGAAGGAGTTGCCGTTTACACTTGCACCGCCGGGAACATTCCAGTTGTGGCAGAATGAGTAATACCATGTATCGCCGAGCTTGATCATGCTTGAGTCTTCGAAGAGGTAAGGTGTGCCGGGATCGATAGGTGTGCCTACGATAGAGATCATGTCGCTGCCGAGCTTAGCGATACGTCCCTGCTTTGTATTTGCAGCCTGTCCCTCGGGAACACCGCCGCCGTATGCGATGATACCTGTGTCTGTATCAGGATCATAGTAAACGCCGGGATCGAAGAGCCATGTTACGTTACTGTTAGGTGTGCTTCTTGAAATAAGCTCGTGTCCGAGAGGATCCTTTACATTCTTGGAGAATGTCGGATCATCAGCCTGAAGAACGCCGATACCTGAACCATTGTTTGCGAAGTAAAGGAAGAACTTATCTGTACCGTCCGCCATCTTCTTCCATGCAGCATCGGGAGCCCATGCATTATTAGCCCACTTAGCGATAGCACCTGATGTTCTTGTCTTTGCAACAGGGATCTGACCGTGGTCAGTCCAGTTTACCATATCTGCTGTTGAGATAACGTTGATATAGCCTGAAGCGTAGGTATTCTCCTGCATATTGCCGTTGTTCTGATACTCGAATTCATCAGCTGTTGTGTAGAGGTAAAGTCTGCCGTTGTAAACGAGCCAACCGGGATCAGCGCCGAAACGCTGAGTTGTACAAGGATTGTTCTCGCCGTCCTTCTTCCAGCTGTTATTGATTTTCACGCCTGAGAACTTAGCCTCGAGTGCGTCGAAGTCAACGGGAGGAGTAACCTTCGGGAATGTGTCGATCTTGCCGAGGAGGAATTCGTCGATGAGTACGAGATCGTTTACTTCGTACTTACCGCTCTTGTCAACGTCTGCTGCCTTCTTCATCATATCGTCTGAGAACTCTCCTGATACAACGTACTTACGTGCGAGAGGCATATCAAATGCATCGCATACGCCGTCGAAGTTGAGGTCGCCGGGTGTAACCTTCTTGATCTTGGGCTGACCTGCGCCTGAATGTGTGGTGCCGGCTACTGAAGCATACATATCATCGATGTAGAAGTCGTTGAGGGAATCCTGAGTCTCTACGTAGATCTGTACATCAGTTGCGCCTGCGGGGATCTTGTAGCTGGGGTTGGAAAGCTGGAGCCACTGGCCTGCCGGTGCATCGCCGCTTGCTACCTCGTCGTACTGAGCCTCGTCATCGAGTGAGTACTGTATCTTCATCATGTAATGTACCGTATCATCGGGTGATGTGTGCATTACGTTTACTGAGAAGCTGTACTCCTCGCCGGGCTTGAAGTATGTGCTGCTGAGAGCGTGCTGTGTGCCGTTCCATGCAGACTCTCTGCCGGATACGAACAGTGACTTGCTGCCCTCGAAGTGCTGGCTGCCGGAGGTCTCTACTGTTGCAGCTCTGCCTGACCAGCCGTCTTCTGAAGACTCGAATGTGCTGTGGAAGTAGTTTCCGTTCTCATCGGGAAGTGTCACAGCAGGAGTGCTGCCGCCCTCACCGGAATAACTGCTTCCGTCGCCCCAGGGCTGAGGAATGATGCTTGTGATAGCTGAATAAGCAGCCTTGGGCTGATTGTTTCCGTCATAGAGCAGCGGTGAGTTGGATTTGCCGCTCTGCTTGTCGGTAGCTACCCATGAGTTGTTGTCATTGGGGCCCCATACCTGTACGAGAGTTACCTTACCTGCGTATTTGCCGCTTGTATTAGCTTCAACAGCGTGCTGGAAGATAGCCTTGTACTTGGTAGCCTGATCCTGAAGTGAGTACTTGCCGCCCTCTGTGGAGATATCGAGCTCTGTTACCTGAACATCGATTCCGAGGGAGAGGTACTCATCCATTGCAGCGAGGTAAGAGGGAGTTCCGCCCCAGTCATACTGACCTGCAGCAGCACTTACGTGAGACTGCATACCCATACCATCGATAAGTCCCTTTTCCTTGAGAGGCTTGATGATGGTATTGATGATACACCTCTTCTTGTCGCCTGCAAATTCGTTATAATCGTTGTAGAACAGCTTGCATCCTGCGGGAGCATACCTTCTTGCATAGGTGAAAGCCTTCTCAACGAAGCTGTTGTTGCCGTAAACTCTTACCCATGCAGATGAACCGTTCTGACCGTTCGTACCGTTTGTAGGTCTGAGACCGCCCTGATTTGCAGTGCCGTCATTGATTACCTCGTTACATACGTCATAGGCGAAAAGGTTCAGTGTAGGATACTGTGTAGCGTAGGCATTGAACATATTCTTGATGTAGCTTTCCATACGCTGATCCATTGTTGATGAATTAACGTAGCTGCCGTTGTCGCTGAAGTTGCTCTTGAAGAACCACTCAGGAGTCTGGCTGTGCCATACAAGAGTATGGCCTCTGAAAGCGATGCCGTTCTTCTCGGCAAAGTCGCATATAGCAGCACATCTGCTGAGTGATACCTTTACGTTGGTATCAGTAGAACCGTTCTGAACGATAGTAGCATCGGGCTTTGTCTCGTTCTCGCACTCGATAGCATTGTGATCCTTGAGGATGATGCCCTTGATGGCGTTGTTGTTTACTGTACCGCCGTTGAGGATATTACCTACACGGAAGTAGTTTGCGAACTCATCCTTGAGTCCCTGCTCAGCAGCCTGAGCTGTGAGCGATGTGCTGCCCTCTACCGTGAAATCGTCGAATGCGAAATCCTCGGTAGAATCTGTGGTGATGACTACCTCGAACTCAGCGGAGTTCTTGGGAGCCTTGTAGGAAGCCGAGAGGTCTGTCCACTCGCCGCCCTTAACAGCCTTGTCAACGAGAGAAACGATGTTCTCCTCACCGGTCTCCATATCAACGGTACGGAGTGCGATGTGGAACACATCATCCTTCCCGGTATAGACCTTTACGCTGTAATTGTACTTTACGCCGCCCCAGAGGTATAAGCCCTTGGATGAAGCAGCACCCTGACCGGAAGTGCTTCTCTCGGATACGACCATGCCTCGTGATCCACCGAAACCGGCTCCTTCCTCTGCTGCGAATTCAACGTCCGCGTCAGTACCGTGCCAGCCTTCGTAGGTGACTTCGAAACCGTTATATACGATCTCGGAAGCGCCTGCTGTTCCGATGGCCTGCGGCATAACAGCGAACGTGCTCGCAACGCACGCCGCAGCTGTCATAGCTGCAAAGAGTCTTCTCTTTTTCATAACAATTTCATCTCCTCATTTGATTTTGATATATTAGGTTTTAATTATTATGCTTTTCTATTCTCATTTGCGATATTTCCGCAAAAAATGAATAACACTATCGTGCTCTCGCCGCAACTTTTGAATAGACTTCGCCGGTGCTCTGTGCTAAAATAAAAGAAAAAGCACCAAGAAACGGAGTTGATTATTCATGCGAATGGACGACATCGGATTCAATCACAAACACGACAAATCTTTTGTTGTGGACCGCCCGGAAGGCACCCAGGACTGGCTCATGCTGATCGTAAGGACCAAAGCCGTCTTCCGTGAGGGCTGCAACGACATCTCCTGCTCACCCGGAGCTTTCATCATCTATACCCCCGGCAGCCCGCAGTACTATCATGCTGACAACGCCGAGTATGCTGATGACTGGATCCATTTCTGGCCGGATGAGGATGACGAACTCCTTCTCAAGGAACTCAGGATACCGCTCAACCGCATCACTCCTCTGCCCGACATCTCAGCTGTTACCGGCATCGTGAGGGATATGTGCCATGAGCATTATTCTGCAAACCCTTACCGCAAAGAATCTGTTACGCTCTGCTTCCGCCTGCTTCTTTACAAGCTGAGCGAGTGTCTTATGAACCGCACCAGCGTTTCGCCTTCTGAGGTGCTCTATCACGACAAGCTCCAGTGGCTCCGTGACTGTATCTACCGCTGGCCTTCGAGGGACTGGAATGTGGATGATATGGCAGCGGAGATATCTCTGAGCCGTTCAAGGCTCCAGCATCTCTATTCGGCAGCCTTCCGCACCAGCATATCACGCGATGTGATAACCAGCCGCATGGACAAGGCCGCTGAGCTTCTGAGGGATCCGGATATGCCCATACATCAGATCGCCTCAACGGTCGGCTGCAGCACTCCTTCTTATTTTAACCGGCAGTTCCGTGCCGCTTTCGGAAAAACTCCGACTCAGTTCAGGCACGAATATCTGTCCGCTCAGAAGAAATAAGTTGTCAGCCACGTTTCGTTATCTTAATTATACACAGTTCATATTTCATTAACAACCCACAAAATAAACATTTGGTGCATAAAACGAACATTTTTCACAAATTCCATTGATTTATTTGTTCGGCAAAACCGCAAAATATCGCCAAATCACGAAAAGTTCAATATCAGATCATATAACGTTCCATGCCGAAATGGCATGGAACGTTTGTCATTTGTTGCGGTACAACGCTTCGAGACTTACCAAAAATAGCGGACAATAGATAAACAAATTATCAGACAACCGGAAGAAGTTGTCCGCACAGAATCAAAGGTTGTATTCTCACCCCTGCCGGAACAGGGCGCAAAGTTGTACTTTTCTTGACAAATCGTAGAAAAGATGATAGAATTAACGTGAATGTATAATTGTCCGGAGAACGGAACATACTATTTATAATATAAAGGAGATATGCTATGAACGATAAGGATATGTATTCATCCATCTACGACATAGTAAAGAAGAACGCAGAAGCCGCCGGCTCAGCGCTCCAGACAGAAAAGAACTGCTTCCTCTGCCTCACCGAATCAGAGCCTTCAAGAGTGGACGTAATGAAGCTCTCACAGGAGAAGGACAACATGACCTTCCTGAAGAAGGCATATATAAGTATGCTCAAGCGCATCGTGGATCCTGCCGCTCTCGATTCATGGAAGCTCAGCGCAGAGCTCTCCCCCGAGGAATTCCAGCTCCGCTGCGTGAACGGTCTCAAGCTCTCCGAGGAATTCTTCCTTACCCATGTAAAGCTCGAGAACAATATCTACGCCACCAATAACCCTGTTACAGGCGCACCTGCCGCAACTCCCGGCGCAGGCGTCACCATGCCCGAGAAGCTGATGCGCACCTACCGGAAGATGCCCGAATTCATGAAAAAAGCCGCAAGACGTATGCTCGGCGTAAAGTGAGGAAAGGACTGACCTATGAAGATATATATAGATCTCTCTAATCTTATGCTCGTTGACTTCGTCACCGGCATACAGCGCGTCGTAAGAGAAGTTACCGCCCGCATCATCAGCAATCCGGAGCATGAATTCGTGCTTATGACCTATTCCTTCCGCAAGAATGCCTTCCAGAGGCTGGACAACGACCTCTTCCGCAGGTACTTCACCGGCGAGGAATTCGACAAGGAGCTCATTGTTACACAGGATGTCATCAGGATAGAGTCCATCCCCAGCGGCTCCGTATTCTTTGATATAGACAGCGTATGGAACTCACGCCTCAACAGAAGCTGGCTCTTCCCCATACTCAAGAAGAACGGCGTGAAGATAGTGACCGAGCTGTACGACCTTATCCCGATCACTCATCCCCAGTTCTGCCATGACAATACAACGGCCAACTTCATGGCCTATGTCGGCGCCAATCTGAAATATGCCGACCTCATCATCACCAATTCCAATGCGACAGTGCTGGCGCTCAACGACCTGACCGACAGGCTCAGTATGCCCCGCAAGAGGGCCATTGTCGTGCCCCTGAGCAGCGATTTCACCAACAACCGCTCGTCCTCCGGGGGCGAGGTGGATCCCGAGGTGAAGGAGATAGCCGATGCAGGCAAATACCTCCTCATGCTCGGCACCATAGAGCCCAGAAAGAACCACAGCCTCGTCATCGACGCCCTTGAATCCGGCCTTGCAGAAGCCGGTATGCGCGCCATATTCGCAGGCCGCATCGGCTGGAACGTGGAGGAGCTCGAGGAGAGGATGAAGAACCACCCCCTCTACGAAAAGAGCCTCTTCTTCGTCGAGAAGCCGGATGATCCGACTGTTGACTACCTCTATAAGAACGCCTTTGCCATAGCCTTCCCCACCTTCAACGAGGGCTTCGGACTGCCGATCATCGAATCCTTCATGCGCGGCACTCCCGTAGTGGCTTCCGACATCTCAGTTCTCCACGAGGTAGCAGGAGAGTATGCCGATTACTTTGATCCCAATGACAAGGACGACTTTGTACGCTGCGTAAAGGCTCTCATGGACGATCCTGAGCTCTATGAGCAGCGCCGTGAGAAGCTGAAGTCCTACAAGCCCTATACATGGGATGAATCCGCCGCTGATATGCTCAGCGCCATAGAGACCATCGACGAAAAGACCGACCGTGTGCCGGATGACGTGAAGATAAAGCAGCTCGTCTGTCTTACCGCAAGGAACGACGATATGCTCGCGACTCTCCCCTATATCGATGAGTTCATGCCCTTCATCACCGAGATAGTCCTCATGACTCCCGACAAGAACGTGGAGGAGCTGAAAAACAGCTACAAGGGCAGACTGGAGCTGAAATTTCTCACCGACAGCGAGATACTTGCCGGACAGAAGCTCCCCGAGGACCACTCCACCCGCAACTTCTTCCTGCGCTGTCTGGCTCTGAAGAACGATATATTCGACGATGTCTTCATAATGACCGATGACGATTACCGCCCACTCAGGACGATAACACAGGAGGTATTCGTGAAGGACGGCGCCTACAACGCCTACTACTGCTACGACTTGAACAAATGGCGCGGCACCTACAGCCGCCCGACCTCCTTCGATATATGCCAGCGCAAGACAAGGCAGTTCCTCAACGAGCACTGCTTCCCCACAAGGATGTACGCATCCCACCAGATGCAGGTCATCGACAAGAGGATATTCAACGAGATGACAGAGAAGTTCCCCGCCATCATAGACCAGGGTATGTGCGAATGGTCCACCTACTTCAACTACGGCACCTCAAAGTATCCCGGTATGTTCCGTCCCATGCCATACGTGGCACTCGGCTGGCCGGGCGTAAGGAGCGACTGGTATGTTGACGTGGTGCCGGAGGAATTCCTCTTCGAGAACCATTACAGCTTCCTCTACACCAAGGGACAGGTCTTCGACGGTCTCAGCGAGGAGCTCTGCGAGAATACCCGCGAGGAGAACATCATCAAGTGCTGCCGTTTCGCAAATGAGCTGAGAAAGCAGCGCGAGGCAAGAGTTGTCTTCGATTCCTACAGCCAGAGCTTCTGGATGCAGTACCTTGAGGTGCCCTCCTTCAGCCTCATCCCCGTCAAGGGACAGGGCGAGGATGAAGAGGACGGCGTCGCCATAGCCGCGCCCGCCTACTATCAGGCAAAGGCCGGAGAATGGACAAGGATACCCTTCAACGTGGACAAGAGCATCTTCAACCGCTTCGATACAAAGAACATCGAGCTCAGCTACTGGTTCAGCGACGAGGACGGAATAAAGCTCACCAGCGCCGGAAGGATGAAGGTGGATCCCGATGATCTCTCCTTCCTGCTCCCCGTGCTCAGCCCGTCCTGCCCCGAGCGCTGCGTGCTCAATATCAAGGCGATACTCGAGGACAAGGACATAGCCGGCTCTGTTGCAGTAAGAGCCAATATCATCGAATAACGCATCCTGCCGGGCGGAGGAGGATCTTTCCGCCGCCTGCGGATCTTTTAAGATAATCAAGTGATCTATGACGTATAATGAGTGAAAGGAAAGAATTTCATAATGTTTGACGCTGTAAAGAATCAGATAACACAGCTCAAAAGACACAAGTTCCTGTTCGAGGAGCTTGTAAAGCGAGACTTCAAGAAAAAATACAAGAGGACAGCACTGGGTATGATATGGAGCCTTATCTCCCCCCTGATGCAGCTCCTCATCATGAGTATAGTATTCACCAATTTCTTCGGAAGGGACAAGCCCCACTATACCATATACCTCTTTGCCGGCAACCTCACCTATTCCTTTTTCAAGGATTCCACCTACGGCGGCATGAGCTCACTTATGGCCAACGCGGGTATCATCACCAAGATAAACCTGCCGAAGTATATGTTCCTGCTTTCAAAGAATGTAGCCTCGCTGATAAACTTCGGCCTGACACTTGTGATATTCTTCATATTCACGGCAGTTGACGGCATCGCCTTCCACCCGAGGTTCCTGATGCTGGTCTATCCGATAGTCACGCTGATACTCTTCAATATCGGCTGCGGCTTCATACTCTCGGCGCTGTTCGTCATATTCAAGGATATACAGTACCTCTACGATATCTTCACGCTCATGCTGATGTATCTTTCGGCTATATTCTATTACACTGACGACTACTCCGTGACAGTGCAGAAGCTGTTCTATCTCAACCCCCTTTACGTCTACATCACGTATATACGTCATATCGTGATCGACGGCTACATCCCCGCATGGCCGACACATCTGCTGTGCCTGGTGTATGCCCTCGGAGCGCTTCTGGCAGGTGCGCTCATCTACAAGAAATACAACTATAAATTCCTTTACTATATGTAAGGAGCCAGAGCTTCGGAAAACAAGGTATCTTTCCGGGATATACGGGCGCCGTGAAGGCGCCCTGCACACATAAAGCGTATCACAGGCAGTTTGAATGGGCGCCCGCCCGGCGCCCGTGAGCCTGCTTATGTGCGTTCCTGTTTTCTGTCAGCACGGCTCCTTTATTTTTTAGGGGATATCCGAAACTATACAGGAGGACTACCATGAAAGCAAAAAGGATCATATCAGCAGCGGCTGCGCTCAGCATCGCATCGGGGATCTCAGGCACGGCAGCATACATCCCTGCTCCCTGTGCAGGCCTCATCTCCGCCTTTGCTGAAGACGAAGGACCGGATCAGCCCAAAGTCTACAAGAAAAAGAACGGCCTGACATTTTCTGTCTTCACCGATCATGCCGTGCTCATCGGATTAGAAAAAACGGATATGCTTTATCCCGGAGAAATTGAAATCCCTTCGTCGATAGGCAGCATTCCGGTTAAGATCATTGATGACTATGCCCTCATGCACCATGAAGAACTGACCGACGTAATAATATCCGAGGGTATCGAGGAGATCGGAAAGCGAGCATTCGACGGCTGTGACAGCCTTACAGAAATCATCCTTCCGAAAAGCCTGACAAGGCTGGACAGCGAAGCATTTGATTTGTGCCTCAGCCTCAGGGAGATCAGTATACCGGGTTCCGTGAGAACTGTCGGCATGGGAGCATTTGGTTACTGCGGATCTCTCGAAACTGTCACGCTTCACGAAGGCACAGAGACACTCGGTGCGCATGTATTTGACAATTGCAGCGCACTTAAAGAGATCACCATACCGGATTCGGTAACGGTGATCGGAAGTAATGCCTTCAATAACTGTACAGGCCTTACGGAGCTCAGGCTTCCGGAAGGCCTGACAGAGCTCGGCAGCTCGGCGCTGAAGGGATGCACAGGTATCACCTCCTTCACATTCCCGGAGGGCATAAAAAATATCCCCGACGGTGTGCTTTCCGGCTGTACCGGACTTACAGAGATAGCTCTCCCCGCCGTCACCGAACAGATAGGCAACGAGGCATTTTCCGGCTGCTCCGGCCTTACAGAGATAGCTCTCCCGGCCGGTACCAAATGGATAGGCGATGAGGCATTTGACGAATGCACCGGACTTACCGCATTAATAATACCCGACACGGTGTCTCATATCGGCGAAGCTGCATTCAGGAACTGCACCGGTATCACATCGGCCGCATTGCCGGAGGGCGTCAGAGGCATATCCCGGGAGATGTTCAGCGGCTGCAGCGCCCTCACAGAGATCACCCTGCCGGTAAGCTCACTGACTGTGGATGCAGACGCCTTCTCAGGCTGCATCAGTCTCACCGATGTATACTATCCCGGCACAGAGGAGCAGTGGGAGAAACTGAAGGGAAACAGCTCCGCAGGAAACGATGCTCTGTTCAGCGCAGCTGAAGTTCATTTCACAGGTGATAAGGGACAGGCTCCGGAGATCATCCGCGGAGATGCAAACGGCGACGGAAAGATAACCGTATCTGATGCGGTAGCCGTGCTCCAGTACATAGCAAATTCAGTAAAATACCCTCTTGACGGCGACTCTCTCCTCAGTGCGGACTGCGACGGCGAGATCGGTATAACCGGAGGAGATGCGTTGATGATACAGAGATACGATGCCGGTATTATCACAGAATTCCCGGAGTAACAGGAAGGGCGGAAAAACATGATACCCATAAAAGCGATCGCTGCCATAGCAGCGGCAAGTATAGTTTCAGCAGCAGTATTCAGCAGCTTCCCTGTTCCGCAGGCCTTCACCGCCTACGCTGACGACTATGACTATTACTATGATTCCGTCAAAAAAGACGGTATCTGCTACGAAACAAACCATCACAATGCGCGCGTCTCCGGCTACACTGATGACCTGGCGGCGGATGTTGTCATTCCGGCCGAAATAGACGGACTGCCTGTCATCGGCATAGAAGACTACGCATTCTATATGTCTGATATCACGAGCATCAGTATACCGGAGGGCGTTGAATATATCGGTGACTGTGCCTTCGCCGATACCTCCCTTACTGATATCTCGCTGCCCGGAAGCCTGAACTATGCCGGAACGGATGTTTTCATCAATACTCCCTGGATATCTGAAAAGTATGAAGAAGGCGGCATGATAATCGAAGACGGCTGTCTGCTGGAAGCCGAAGGCAGCTACGGCGACGTTGTCATACCGGAGGGCGTCAGGGCCGTTCTCTGCCGTTTCAGCCCCTTCGTGACATCTGTTGTGATACCGGACAGCGTAACGGTCATAGGCCGGTATGCCTTCTGTAACTGCGAGAGCCTTACCGGTATCACCATACCCGGCAGCGTGAAAAGGATAGACGACTATGCCTTTTACAACTGCAGCGATCTCAGCTCCGTCACCATTGAGGAGGGCGTTGAGGAGATCGGGCAGAACGCCTTTGAACAGTGCGGGAGCCTCCGTGAGATATATCTTCCGGACAGCGCTGTCAAAATGGGGGAAGGTGCCTTCTCAGAATGTACTGCTCTTGAAAAGGCAGTATTGTCACCCGGATGCAGCTATATCAGCAACGGATCGTTTCACGGCTGCCGTTCTCTCACCTCGGTCACGATCCCTGAGGGAACAGCGCATATAGACTACTATGCCTTCGCTGACTGTATCAGCCTCAAAAAGATCAGCATACCGGGCAGCGTGACTTACATAGGGCGCGGAGCGTTCTCCGGCTGCACCCAGCTCTATGAGGCCGCATTCTCCGAAGGTACCATAAGGATCTCTGCCGAAGCCTTTGAGGGATGCCGCAGCCTGCTCTCCGTCTCCCTGCCGGACAGCATCGAAGATATCGGAGACGGGGCATTCATGGACTGCACCTCGCTGAAGTCGGTCAGACTGCCGGAGGGCATCGGTGAAGTGGAAGACAACACTTTCAAAGGCTGCAAAAAGCTCCGCAGCATAGACATCCCTTACGGTACAGAGCAGATAGGCCACAGCGCTTTTCAGGACTGCACATCGCTTACCTCGGTAAAGCTGCCGGATACAATTACCAGTCTCGGATACTGTGCCTTCAGCGGCTGCACCTCTCTTGAGGATATCACCATTCCCGACAGCCTTGACAGCATCAGTGACAGCGCCCTGGATGATACCGCATGGCTCGAAAAGCGGCGTGAGGAGGAGGAGCTCGTCATCGTGAACGGCACCCTCATCGACGGGATCAACTGCACGGGGGATGTCGTCATCCCTGACGGAGTAAGGAGGATAAGCGGAGGAGCATTCGCCTTCTGTACGGAGCTCAGGAGCGTGACCTTGCCGGAAGGTGCTGAAATCATCGGAGGCATGGCATTCTACTGCTGCGACAGGCTCTCATGGGTGAGCCTTCCGGCGGATATATGGTTCGGCCGTGATTCCTTCTACGGCTGTTCAGGTATCAGGAGCGTATACTTCCGCGGCACAGCCGAAGAGTGGGAGGATATCAGCCGCTCGCTGGAAAATGATTCGCCCCTGGTCAGGGCGAAGGTATATACAGAGACTGCCGGGCCTGCGGCAGGCCGTTTCACCGGCGATGTAAATGAAGACGGATCGGTCAACGTCTCTGACGCCGTAGCGGTATTGCAGTACATAATGAACAGGAAGAAGTATCCCCTGTCCGAAAATGCGGCAATGAACGCAGACTGCGACGGGGAAGCAGGAATAACGGGAAATGATGCTATAATGATACAGCAGTATGATGCAGGCATCATCACATCATTCCCGGGATAATAAGAAAGGAACGGGAGTTCAAATGAGATTCAGAGGGACAATAGCTGCCATAGCAGCAATATGTATGGTTTCATCATCAGCAGCGCCGGCCTTGTACTGCGGTCTTCCCGCAGCGCCCGTCATCACAGCCTCGGCAGAGGACAAGGACGGCGCGGAATCCGGGCCGGAGGAGAAAAAGCCGGAGGAAGAGGATATCCCCGAGGAGAAGAAGGAGGAGGATATCCCTGAGGAGAAGAAGGAGGACTATCAGGAACCCTTCGGGTATATGTATGAAACTGTCGGAGACCTGTCATTCCAGTTATATGAGGATCATGCCGAGGTCTTCAAATGCTCTGATACCGCATCGGGAGATATCGTGATACCTTCAGAGATCAAAGGTCTGCCTGTCACGGCAATACAGTCCGGTGCCTTCAACTATAACAGCGATCTGGTATCCGTCACCATTCCCGACAGCGTGACAGTCATAAACAGCAACGCATTTTACTGCTCCGGTATGCAGGAAATAAACTTTCCCGACACCATCGAGTATATCGGCGCCAACGCCTTCGCCTATTCCGTCTGGCTGGAGAATCAGAGGAAAAAATCGCCCTATGTCATTGTGAACGATATACTTGTGGACGGCAAAAACGCCACCGGTGAGGCCATAGTACCCGAGGGCGTGAAGAAGATCTGCGACGAAGCCTTCTATGACTGTAACGAGATCGCAAGTATCGTTCTGCCGGAAGGCCTTGAGGTCATCGGAAACAACGCATTCAAATCGTGTATCAATATAAAGAACGTCATCATCCCGGACAGCGTCAGGGAGATCGGCTCAGGTGCATTCAACTTCTGCAGCAAGCTCACCTCTGTGACGCTTCCTGACGGCCTTACAGAGATCTCTCCCACGATGTTCGGTGCCTGCTCCTCCCTCACTTCCGTAGAGATACCCGGGAGCGTGACGACCATCGGCGAGGATGCCTTCTATGACTGCAAGAGCCTTGAGAGCGTCAGCGTCCCGGCAGGTCTGACAGATATCCTTTACTGTGCCTTTTCCGGCTGCTCCTCTCTCAAAGAGTTCAGCTTTCCTGACGGTCTTGATTTCATATCCGCCAATGCATTTGAGGGCTGCACGAGCCTTAAAGCCGCCGTGCTCCCCGAAAGCCTTACAACGCTTGAGCTATGCGCCTTCATGGGCTGCTCGGCTCTGGAGAAGGTTGTCATCCCCGATTCCATTACGGTCATAAAAGACCAGACCTTCTCTCACTGCAGCGCTCTCTCCTCACTGGAGCTCCCTGCTTCTCTGGAGGTGATCGGCGAGGATGCCTTCAGCTACTGCACGAACCTCAGGAACGTGACCATACCAGACGGCACATCCTGTATCGGAAAAAATGCCTTCAACTGGTGCAGCAGGCTCTCCGATATCAGCCTGCCCTCCTCACTGAAAAAGGCCGGCTGCTTTGCCTTCGATAACACAGCACTTCTCAAGAGACTCATCAAGGATAATGACATGGTCATCATTGACGGGATACTGATATACGGCAGAGGCTGCAAAGGCGCCGTTACCATTCCCGACGGCGTCCGTATGATAGCTGACGGAGCATTCTATAACTGCACCGATCTCACCTCCGCCGCAACTCCGAAGAGCCTGAAGATCATCGGAGAAGATGCCTTCTACGGCTGCGAGAACATGAAATGGATAAGCGTTCCCGCGGATATATCCGTTCACAGGGATTCCTTCTACGGCTGCTTCGCACTGAACGATGTATACTACGCCGGAACTGAGGAGCAGTGGAACAAGCTGGATATCATCAGCGACTATGACAGCCGCTGGTCACAGTTCGTGACAGCGACAACGCATTTCGGCTCAGCCGGCCCTGTGGCGCCCGCTTCATCCGGAGACGCCAACCTTGACGGCGTGATAAACGTTTCAGACGCAGTGGCTGTCCTCCAGTACATCACCAACGGCGAGAAGTATCCGCTTTCCGCCAAGGCGAGAAAGAATGCCGACTGCGACGGCGATACAGGCATCACCGGCAACGATGCCATAATGATACAGAAATACGACGCAGGACTTATCGACAAATTCCCTCCTGCAAAGTCATAACAGGGATATATTCCCGTAACGGAGGTACCGTAATGAAAGCAAGAAAAATGATAGCCGCCGCATCTGCGCTCTGCATAGCAGCCTGCTCAGCCCTGCCGGCTGCATACACCGCATCACTGTCCGCACCACGCCTTGCAGCGTCTGCGGCCGAAGCAACAGAGTTCACCTCGGGCCCCCTGACATACAGGAAGTCCGGCGACGACGCTTGCATCATCTCCTGCGACAAGGATGCCGTGGGAGAGATATACATACCCGCTCAGGTGAATGGTCTGATAGTTGTAAGTATAGCCGACGGCGCCTTCAGGGACTGCAAGGGCATAACCTCGGTACAGACACAACCCGTCATGACGACCATAGGAGACCACGCCTTTGAGGACTGTGAGAGCCTGGAAAGCATTGAGCTCGATTATGGTATCGAGAGTATCGGCAGCTATGCCTTTGCCGGCTGCACCTCACTGAAAGCGCCGGATTTCCCGAATAAATGTGAGATAGGCAGCTATGCATTCAAGGACTGCACCTCCTTTACCACAATAGAGCTGCCGTCGATGAGAAAGATCTCAGAGGGACTTCTGGAGGGCTGCACTTCGCTGACCACCGTCACCACCAAATACTGCGGAACAGAGATAGGGAAGGGTGCATTCAGAAACTGCACTAAGCTGAAGAGCATTAATCTGGAGGTCTATGCTTACGAGGAACTGAAAACAATAGGCGAGGAGGCCTTTGCAGGCTGCGGGGAGCTCGAGGAGCTCGTTATCCCGGATGGCGTCGTAACGCTGAAGGACAATGCCTTTGCCGGCTGCACCTCTCTGAACAGCATCGGGATCCCCGATTCCCTGACGGATTTCAGCCCGGACGTATTCAACGATACTCCGTGGAAAACAAACATTCTGAGCCAGGATGAATGCTTTATCATAAACGATGTCATATACGAGATCCCCGACGTTGAAGAGCTGGAGATAGGCTATGGTACAAAGAGAATAGCCTCCGGCGCAGCTGACAGCTGCCCTTCCCTCACCACTGTCAGAATAGATGATCGTCTTGAAACGATAGATGCGGATGCTTTCAGCAAATGCAGGAATATAAAGGACGTATACTATGACGGCTTTGAGTTACAGTGGGAGGCGCTGAAAAAATACAGTGCGGCCGAAGGAAACGAAGCTCTGTTTGAGAATGCAGAAGTCCACTTCAGAGAAGAAAGTCTTCTCCCGGGTGATTATTTCACACTCAGGGAAGGGGATCTGACCTACAATATATACAATGATCATGCGGAGGTCACAAGCTGCTCCGGCTTCTATGAAGGCGATATAGTCATACCCTCAGAGGTACTCGGTCTTCCTGTGACGGTCATAGGATATTGCGCTTTTAATCTTTCCGAGCAGATGACTTCGGTCACCATACCTGACAGCATCACAGCTATAGAACAACATGCATTCGGTTACTGCACCGGCCTAACAGAGGTCACGATCCCTGACAGTGTAGAGTATATCGACGATTCGGCCTTTAATAACTGCACAGGCCTGACCGGTATCAATATCCCTGCCAGCGTAAAGTCTGTCGGCAGCTGCGCATTCAGAGGATGCACCTCACTGATCGAAGTCGATCTGCCGGAACCCCTGCCGGAGATCGGGTCAGATGCATTTGAAGGAACTCCATGGCTGGAGAAATATAAGCAGGAAACGCCCTTCATCATTTTTGAAGGTGTACTTCTCAAATACACGGCCGACGGAGGCGATGTGGTCATACCCGAAGGCGTCAGGAAGATCGGCTCCGGCGCTTTCGTGGGTAATGATATCACCTCCGTGGTCATACCCGACAGCGTCACTGCGATCGAAATAGATGCGTTCCTTTGGTGCAAGGAACTTACCGCCGTAGATATCCCTGACAGCGTGACATATATCGCCCCGGGAGCATTCTCCGGCACCTCTGTAAGTGAGCTCACCATACCCGGCGGTATAAAGCAGCCGGAAAGCGGATTATTCTCAGGCATCGAAACACTCGAAAAGGTGACCTACCTTGAGGGCACTGAGATCATCCCGGAATATCAGTTCGCAGAAAATAAACTGCTGCGCTCAGTAAGCCTGCCGGACACGGTCACTGAGATAGGCGAGAAAGCCTTCATGGGATGCCGCCGCCTGAAGGATATCAGTATACCGGAAAGCGTCACCTGCATAGGCTACAAAGCCTTCGATTCATGCAGGAGCCTTACCTCCGTCACCATACCGGAGGGCGTGAAGGAGCTTAACGATACCTTCATGAACTGCTATGCGCTCCGTGAGGTCTCTCTTCCGGCAAGCCTTGAGCGGATAAGCAAAGACACTTTCCGGCACAGCGATGCTCTCACGGACATATACTATGCCGGCACGGAGGAGGACTGGAAAAAGCTGATGACCGCCAGCAGTATCAGCTCTTCCGACAATGTGTTCTATAATGCTGTCATACACTTCAATGCCGATGCGCCTTCCTCCGTTATATACGGCGACGCCAACGGGGACGGGAAGATAACCGTATCCGATGCGGTGGCAGTCCTCCAGTACATCGCAAATGCGGAGAAATACCCCATAGATAAGGAGCTTCTTGCCTGTGCGGACTGCGACGGCGAATCCGGCATCACAGGAAGCGATGCCATGATGATACAGAGATTCGATGCAGGACTTATAGACAGCTTCCCGGCAGAAAAGAAATGACATTCAATACCAGAGAGGGCCTTATCCATGAAAACAAGGAAACTACCCGCTGCTGCGGCAGCAATACTCATAACAGCAGGAACAGCGATACCGGCCTCATACAGCGGCATACCGGTCTTTACCGTCTCGGCGGAAGACAGCAGTTCAGATATCGTACTGAGCGGTGAATATATCCTTGAAGAAGCGAACGGTGTCCTGTTCGAGGTCTACAAGGACTGTGCAGTAGTAACGAACCGCAACAAAGTCATTAAAGGCGATATCGTCATACCGGAAGAGGTCAGCGGAGTACCCGTGACAGGTGTCGGTGATGATGCCTTCCGCTACTGCAATGATCTTACCTCTGTCACCCTGCCGGATACCGTGAGATTCATAGGCAGATCTGCTTTCCAGCAGTGTACAGCCCTGACGAACGTCAATATACCCGACAGTGTGACCTCCATCGGGAGCCTTGCATTCGCAGAATGCTCCTCACTTGAAAAGCTCAGCATCCCTGAAAGCGTCACCGGTTTCGGTGAAAACGCCTTCATGATGTGCAAGTGGTTTGAAGAACTGAGAGAAAAGGAGAAGATAGTCATTATCAACGGCATTCTCCTTGACGGCTACCTCTCCACAGGGAATGTGGTGATACCGGAGGGCGTGACAGAGATAAACGACATGGCCTTTGAGGAATGCGCCGGCATGACCTCCGTTACCATACCCGGAAGCGTAAAAAGGATAGGCAATGCCGCCTTTTACAGCTGCCGGGGCCTTACCTCAGCATCCCTTGGAGAGGGAGTAAGGGATATCGGCGACAATGCCTTTGACGAATGCACTGCGCTGGAAAGCATAGATATCCCCGAAAGCGTCAGAAGTATAGGCGATCATGCGTTCAGAGAATGCACCTCGCTCACTGAGCTTTCCATACCGCAGAGCGTTACCGGCATAGGCTTCGGCATACTGGATCAGTCAGGCATACAGAAGCTGACCATAGATTCCGGCCGTCTGTTTTCCCTCAGTGAACTTGAAAACCTGAGAGAGGTCATACTGACCGGAAACTTAATCATCATACAGTCCGGTTTATTTTCCGGCTGCAGGAAACTCCGCTCAGTGACTCTGCCGGACAGCCTGAAGGAGATAGAGCCCTTCGCTTTCAGTTACTGCCGCAGTCTCACCTCCATTGTGATACCGGACGGAGTAACGTCCATATACGACAGCACATTTGAAGATTGCTATGCGCTCCGTGAGATATACCTTCCTGCCGGACTGACTGCCGTTTATAGTGACGCTTTCGCACATTGCGATGCTCTGACAGACGTATACTTCGCCGGTACGGAGGAAGAGTGGGATGACGTAAACATCAGCGAAGACGGAAATAAATTCCTCCTCCGTGCAGATATCCATTTCAGCGCAGCTCCGCCTGCTCCCGTAATGTACGGCGACGCCAACGGTGACGGAAAGATAACCGTATCCGATGCGGTGGCAGTCCTCCAGTACATTGCCAACGCCGAGAAGTATCCCCTCACGGACGAGGCAAAGAACAATGCCGACTGCGACGGCGAGGCAGGCATCACCGGCGCAGACGCCCTGACGATACAGAAATACGATGCCGGAGTCATCAAGGGATTCCCGGCAGAGAAATAACAGCATTTACGACATTACAAAAAGAAGTGAGGACATTATGAATAAACACAGACTGACAGCTGCAGCGGCAGCAATATGCATCACAGCAGGAGCTATAATGCCGGCAGCATACGCAGCAATTATTTCAGCACCATACATCACAGCATCATCAGAGGATACAGGGCTCTTCACCGAGGTCACCGAGGGCGCTCTCAGCTTCAATGTATACAGCGACCATGCAGTGCTTACCGGATGCGGCAAGGACGCTGAGGGCAAGGCAGTCATACCCGGAGAGGTCAGCGGAGTGCCGGTAACGGCCATAGATGCAGGAGCATTCAGCGGATGCAGCAGCCTTACCGGGGTCACCATACCGAAAGGCGTGGCAGAGATAGGAAAAGGCGCATTCAGAGACTGTACCTCACTGGAGTTCATGGCATTGCCATACAGCCTCACGGCGATAGCCGACGAGACCTTCAAAGGCTGCACAGCTCTGTCTTTCGTTATAGTCTCTGATAACGTGAAGACCATCGGTATCAGCGCATTTGAGGACTGCACCAGCCATTTTCAGATGATCCTTCCGTCCTCTCTTGAATATGTCGGGAAGAACGCCTTTCTCCATGTGAGAAGCGATATCAATATCTCCTACGGCGGCAGCAGGAGCGAATGGGATGAACTCGCGAAAAACAGCGAAGAGGAAGGTAATTCCAGCCTGTTCCTGTACGCCGGAATGCAGTATGGATACGTTGAGACGCCCACCGAAGAAGAGGACGGCAACGGCCTGATATTCGATGTATACAGGGACTATGCGGAGCTTACCGGATGTGACACTTCAAAAACCGGCAAGGTCGTCATACCCGCAGAGGTAAACGGAGTGCCTGTCACACGCATCGGCGACAGAGCATTTTCTGACTGCAGTGATATCACCTCCGTTGTCATACCGGACAGCGTGAGATCTGTCGGCGAATGGGCGTTCTCTCGCTGCACGTCACTCACAGATGCCGATCTGCCTGACAGTATCACTGAGATAGGCGACTGTGTATTCGATCACTGCACCTCTCTCACCTCCATGACCATACCGGACAGCGTCACAAGGCTCGGAGATTCCATTTTCTGGGGCTGTGAGAACCTTACCGCGGCAAAGCTGCCGGAAGGCCTTACAGAGCTCGGATTAAATATGTTTCTGGGCTGTACCTTCCTCACATCAGTTGAGCTCCCCGGAGATATCGTAAGTATCGGCTGCAACGCTTTCTCCGGCTGCTCCTCACTCGAAAAGATAACCATACCGGACGGTGTCACGAAGCTCGGGAGCTATGCTTTCCAGGAATGCAGCAGCCTTTCCTCCGCCGTGCTTCCCGCAAAACTGGAAAGCATCGATGAGTTCGCCTTCTCCGGCTGCTGCTCACTCGAAAAGATGACCATACCGGACAGCTGCACGGCGATCGGGAACTCTGCTTTCCGGGAATGCAGCAGCCTTTCCTCCGCCGTGCTTCCCGCAAAGCTGGAAAGCATCGGTGATTTCGCTTTCTCCGAATGCTCCTCACTTGAAAAGATATCCATACCGGACAGCATAAAGGACATGGGTGAATATGTATTCAGCTGCTGTTCCTCTCTCACTGAGATCACATTGCCGGAAAATACAGAGCATATCATGATAGGTATGTTTTCAGGCTGCATCAGGCTCTCCTCCATAACGCTGCCGGAAAAACTGACCGGTATCGGTCCAAGCGCCTTCAATGGGTGTGAAAGCCTCGGAAATATCACCATTCCCGGAAGTGTCAGACAGATAGGGGATCAGGCGTTCTCCTGTTCAGGTCTCACCGGGATAAGCCTTCCGGACAGTGTCACTGAGCTCGGTACCGGCGTTTTCGCTGAATGCACAGAGCTGAAGACAGTAAAGCTCTCTGCCCGGCTTACAGAGATACCGGAAAGCACCTTCTCTGAATGCACCGCTCTCTCCGGCATCACTGTCCCCTCAAGGGTACGCAGCATCGGTAAGTATGCCTTTGAAGGCTGCAGATCGCTTTCCGGCATTGAGCTTCCCGGGAATCTTGCCGAGATATGCGACAGTGCTTTCTATAACTGCAATAATATCAGGGAGCTCACCTTCCCCGCAAAGCTGCAGTTTATCGGTGAATATGCGTTCAGCGGGACAGGCCTCAGAGAGGTCGTTCTGCCCGACAGTATGGATCAGATCAGGAGCAGAGCATTCCAGAACTGTGCTGACCTCAGATCTGTAAAGCTGCCGAAGACCTTGTCCAGAGAGCTGCCGTACGGTCTGTTTGAAAACTGCACCGGCCTTACCTCTGTAACTCTTCCGGAAAATATCAGCGCCATCCCCCGTTCTGCTTTCAGCGGCTGCACAGGCATGACGGACTTTGTTATACCGGACGGCATAACTACAATATACCCGGATGCGTTCAGTACGTGCAGAAACATGACCTCCCTGACCATTCCCGCAAGCGTGGAGGAAATCTATTACGATGCCTTTGAAAACTGCAACAGGCTCCTCGATATCTGCTACACCGGCACTGAGGAGCAGTTTGAAGAACTGAGGAAAACTCTTTCCTCAGACGTCAAAGAATTGTTTATGAAAGCCTCCTTGCACTTCGCCGCGGCTGCACCGGCACAGACAGCCCCCGGCGACGCCAATGAGGACGGGAAGATAACCGTATCCGATGCGGTGGCAGTCCTCCAGTACATCGCAAACGCCGAGAAGTATCCCCTCACGGACGAGGCAAAGAACAATGCCGACTGCGACGGCGAGGCAGGCATCACCGGCGGCGATGCCCTGACGATACAGAAATACGATGCCGGTATAATAACCGAATTTCCCGCCGCAAAGAAGGACTGATACCCGAAAAAGACATACAAAGGTTCCGGAAAGGACACAGAAAAGACTCACGCCCGTGCTATACTGATATCAGAAGGACGGAAAAGAGCCCATAACTCCCGCAGCACCGCCCTGTACGGTGCTGTTCCTTTTTGTAAGTATATGATAACAAAAAGTTCATACAAAAATACCCGTGTATGTGATATAATAGAAGTATACGTATTATGATGCACGAAGCATCATTCCCCCGAGGGGGAAAATTTACCCGCAGAAGGAGCGGCCATGAAGAAGATAGAACTCAACGATGTCTCAGTATCCTACATCGTGGGAGATTTCTCCAACGTAGGACTGAAGGACGTCATAATCCAGAAGCTGAAAGGCACATACACCGCAAAGGAATTCACCGCAGTAAAGCACGTTTCGTTCGCTCTCGAGGAGGGCGAGCTGCTCGGCATCGTCGGCTCGAACGGCGCCGGAAAATCCACTCTCCTGAAGGTCATATCCGGCATAATGCGCCCGACAGAGGGCACTATGGCAGTACGTGGCAGCATAGCCTCACTGCTCGAGCTCGGCACGGGCTTTGACGGCGACCTGACAGTCAAGGAGAACACCTTTCTCCGCGGCGCTATGCTGGGCTATACCCGCGAATTCATGAACAATACCTACAAAAGCATAATCGAATTCGCAGAGCTGACGGAATTCGAGGACAGAAAGTTCTCCCACCTCTCCTCCGGTATGAAGTCAAGGCTCGCATTCTCCATAGCCTGTCTCGTCAACCCGGAGATACTCATACTCGACGAGGTGCTCTCGGTAGGCGACGGAGCCTTCCGCAAGAAGAGCGAGAAGAAGATGCTCGAGATAATCAAGGGCGGAGCGACCACTCTGCTCGTTTCACACTCCCTCGGACAGATACGCCGCCTTGCGACCAAGGTTCTCTGGCTCGACAAGGGCGAGCAGGTGGCATTCGGCGAGCCAAAGGAGATATGCGACAGGTATGAGGCCTTCCTTGCCGGAAAGCAGGCGGAAGCCGCACAGCAGGCTCAGCAGGCACAGCCTCAACCGGAAGATACAGGTGATGACGATGATGACTAAATATCAGATACTCCTCACCCTCTGCTCCTATCTTGCACAGGAGCTCAGCCGTGACGGAGACAGAAGCGAAGAATACAGGGACTACCTCGCCGGAGCAGAGCCCCTCGGCACAGAGGAGGGTACATCCGATCCCGGTATATATGAGGATTTCATGCGTATAGCTGACGAGGTGCTGGAGGGCGATACCTGCACTGTATCCGAGGGCTGGTATTTCGCCGGACGCTACCTCTATGAGCTGAGCTGGTCCGGCAGGGATATGGACGAGGTGCTTGCCGTGTTCAGCGGCTGCACCGAGGAGGAATGGGAGGAGCTCTTCCTCAGCCTCAGCGGCCGGAGGACGAGCCTTTTCCGCTGCCCATGCTGCGGCTGCTACACCCTTGAGGAGGGCGGCGGCAGGTACGAAATATGCGAGGTCTGCGGCTGGGAGGACGATCCGGCGCAGCTCCGTGATCCCGACCTTGCCGGAGGAGCAAACGACGTGAGCCTTAACGAGGCGAGGGAGAACTATCTCCGCATCGGCGCCTCCTGCGAGGATGCCATCGATAACGTCCGCACACCCACAGAGGAGGAGCTGAGCGGTCTCACCTCTGAGACAGACTGAATACCGCCGGAACATAAACTGCGCGCACCACATATACAGCAAGCTGACTTTTTTCTGAAAGGCCTTTCTTATAACATTATCACAGGATAATACATGAAAGGAGTGAACAGCATGACCGTACAGCCGTAAGGTCATGCCCATGGATATGAAAAAACTCTATATCAAGCTGATACAGCCGAAAATGCTCAGACGCCCCATGGATACGGGCATAAAGCTGCACATGGCGCCGCCTCTCGGCCTTCTTACGATAGTGAACCTCGTCAGGAACGAGCATCATGTTGTGCTGGAGAACGAGAATATACAGAAGATAAACTTTGATGACAAGCCCGATATCGTGGGTATATCCGTGACTGTCGATTCCCTGCCGAGAGCGGCAGGGATAGCGGCACGCTACCGCCGGAAGGGCTGCATCGTGGTCGCAGGAGGGATACATATAACCACCGCCTGCGGGACCATACCTGAAAATACCTTCGACGTGCTCTGTCTGGGCGCTGCCGAGGGCACATGGCCGCAGATAATACGCGACTATCAGGCCGGCTGCCTGAAGCCCCTCTACCGCTGTGAAAAGCCCCTGACAGGCAGAGACATAGTCTCACCGGCCTATGACTTCCTCCGCAAGGGCGAATACCTCTACTGCAACGTAGTGCATACCAGCAGGGGATGTCCCTTCCGCTGCGATTTCTGCTACAACAGCGCAAAGGAGCACCGCTACGTCAACCGCGAGATAAAGGACGTCCTTGCGGATATAAGGGCAGTCCGCTCAAGGCATATCATGTTCATCGACGACAACTTCGCCGGCAATCCGAAATGGACGAAGGAGTTCCTGCGGGTGATAACGCCCATGAAGCTGAAATGGAGCGCGGCAGTCTCCATAAATGCCGCCTTCGATGACGAGCTTCTCGACCTGATGAAGCGTTCGGGCTGTCAGAGCCTGTTCATAGGCTTCGAGAGCGTGAATCACGATTCCATCAGCGGAGTGCATAAGGTGCAGAACCATACTCAGGACTACGAAAGAGCGATAGAGGCCATACACTCACGGGGCATAATGATAAATGCCAGCTTCGTGTTCGGCCTTGACGGCGACACTCCCGAGACCTTCCGCACCACCCTCGACTGGATAGTGAAGAACCGCATAGAGACCGTCACCTCACATATCCTGACGCCCTATCCCGGAACAGCCCTCTATGACAGGATGAAGGCAGAGGGCAGGATAACGACGGACGACCTTTCCCTCTACAATACCGCCCATGTAGTGTACAAGCCTGTGGGCATGACGAAGAAGGAGCTGTATGAGGGATATCTGAAGATATACAAGGACATATACAGCCTGAAGAACATAGTAAAGCGCACCCCGAAGTCAAAGGATATAAGGGCAGCCTACTTCATGTTCAACATCTTCTACCGGAAATTCGGCAGATTCACAGATGCGGTCTGCCGGATAGTATCCTACAAAAGGATAGGACTTATCGCCGAAAAGATATCCGGCTGCATATAGAGCAACATCCCCCGCCCCCCCGGCGGGGGCTTCGCTGATTTTTTAAGAATAATGAATAATTATGGTATCGCCTGACGGCGATGGATTTGAAATGCGGACAGTCAGTAAAAGCGGGCGCACGGAATGCGCCCCTACAGCCCGACAAAACCTTGCAGCGGCATTCATGCTGCCCGTGCGACAGCCTCCTTTAGCCTGCGTGTCTGAGCAAAAGCAAAAACCGGCAAAGGGTGAGAGATAGGGGTGAGGGAAAATAGAGGGAAATGCCGGTTTTTGCTGCGGTTTTCTTTTTCCCGCTCTCTTTTCCCCGGAGGTGTTCCTCTTTGGCAAAAAACCGTTATGTAACGGGAAAAAGATTGTAGGGACGGCGATCCGCCGTCCGCGGCCATAGATAAATGTGACAAACGGACGGCCATTGGCCGTCCCTACAACCGCATCCATAAACACATATTAAGACAATCTTAAGAAATCCCCCACAAGAATAATAAGATTCACCTGATAGAATGATAATGGAAGGAGTGAGAGAATGGACAGGACAGAAAATGCTTCCATCCTCGTTGTGGATGACGACCACGATATAGTCAATGCCATAGCCATGCTGCTCGAAAAGGAGGGCTACCGCATATATAAGGCCTATAACGGCCTCGAAGCCCTCGATTCCCTTGCGATGAACGATATCCAGCTCATACTCATAGACGTCATGATGCCTAAGCTGGACGGGCTCTCCGCAGTCATGAGGATACGCGAGAAGAAGAATATCCCCATAATCGTGCTGAGCGCCAAGAGCGAGGACAGCGACAAGATACTCGGCCTCTCAATGGGCGCCGACGACTATATCACCAAGCCCTACAACCCGGCGGAGCTTACAGCCAGAGTCCGAGCCAGCCTGCGCCGCTATCTTTCGCTGGGCGCCGCAGACAGCGCAGCCCGCAGCGATACGGTCAAGGTAGGCGGTCTCGTCCTCGACAGGACTGCACGCCAGCTCTATGCGGACGGCGAGCCTGTACGTCTCACTGCTACTGAATACAAGATAACCGAGCTGCTCATGGAGAATGCCGGAAGAGTGTTCTCGGCAGAGGAGATATACTCCCGCGTATGGAACGAGGACAGCTTCTCCGTTGAGAATACCGTCATGGTACATATCCGCCATATCCGTGAGAAAATAGAGATCAATCCCGGCGATCCCCGCTACCTCAAGGTGGTATGGGGCATAGGATACAAGATCGAAAAGCTCTGATTCTTTCAGGAGGGATCATTATGAGAAGAAAAGGGATACGCATCGCCGCATTCCTTGCAGCCTGCGCCCTTGCCGGAGTATGCGGCTACAACGTATGCACGATCTATCTCGATCACCCGTCGATCTATGACTTCGACAGCAGCGAGAGCAGAAAGATGCACATGGATATTGCTGACGAGGCCGGCGGGCTTGAAGCAAAGCTCTGGACAGTCGGCACCATATATCTCCGCAATCTCGACAAGAACGGAAAACTCACCGGCACAAAGGACTTCATAAAGCACACCGAGGAGGAGATGCAGCGCCTCGGCCTTATGGATTCCGGAAAAAACATCACCATAGGCGACTACAAGAACTATGACTACTATGTATCATGGGAAGGCAACGAGATATCCAGCACAGGAAAGTCCCTTGATGCCATAAGGACAGAATACTCCTTCGTCGTAGAGAACGGCAGCTATGAATTCAATAACATAATGCCTGTCTCCATGTCAGAGAGCGAAGCCTATGATACCAACTACGGCGCCCATGTATACGTATTCGGCGGAGATATGCCCTGCCGCCGCTCAGTCATCTATGATTTCGATACCACCGGCCTCCCCTCATGGTATGTGGATGATGCGAAGTACTACTACAAGACCGACGGCACCACCCTTGTACCGGATGACTACGCAAAGAGGAACGGCAATTACAGCGATAATTCATGGTACGACAGCAACGGAAGATATCACTACACCTATATCGGGCAGGACGGCTCGGAACATGAGATGATGGATACGGGCAACGGCAGCTTTATCGAGGTACAGAAGGCCACCGATGCTGCAAAGACTTCACCGGAGGTCGATATCTATGACTACGCCTCCGTTAAGGCGAACAACGATAAATTCGTCAGAGTCCCTGTGAACACCGTCCCGATGACTATATGTATCACCCCGAAGGCAGACCTCGTCTCCGGCCTTGAAAGTATCAGGGAGAAGCAGAAGACCGAGGAGGAGCAGATAGTCCACCGCCTTATGGGCACCCTGCCCTTTGCCGCAGGCTTCCTCATACTTGCAGTATACCTGCTCTGGGCATCCGGCTATGACAGGAAGAACAAGCGCTATGCCATGAACGGCTGGGACAGGACATTCGCAGAGCTGCCCGTCCTCCTTCTCGGCGCAGCACCGGTCTGCATGATAGCCATTATACACCCCGATGTATTCGAGGATATACATGAGTTCTTCCGGAGGTACTACAAGCCGGGATATATGCCGGCAGCATACGCCGCCGCAGAGGGCATACTGGCAGGCATATCCCTCATCAGCATAATGACGCTTGCCACAAGGCTGAAATGCCGCAGCCTGCTGAAGACCACACTGTGCGGCAGGATAGCAGGTGCAATCTGGCACGGTATAAAGAAGGTCTGCTCCAAGGCAGTAAGCGGTATTGCGCTCAGGGAGCAGTTCCGGGATGACCGTATGTCAAGGCGCTTCATCATCCGCTCGGCAGCAGCAGCCGGTTTCGGCCTCCTGTTCTGCGGTATCCTCCTTGCCATGGAATCCATAGGCGGAGCGCTCATACTCGCAGTACTGATAATTGCCGCATATCTTTTCTTCAACCTCCGCGACCTCAATGCCTATACAAAGCTCAGCCGGCATATCACAGCCATGAACGGCGGCGATTACAGCAGGCGGGAGGAGCCTGTGACCTCTCCCATCTACGGACAGACTGAGAAGCTCAACAATATCTCGGACGGCATCCAGACCGCCGTTGACAGTCAGCTCAAATCGGAGCGAATGAAGATAGACCTCGTTACCAACGTCTCACATGACCTCAAGACTCCCCTCACCTCCATAATCAGCTATATCGACCTTCTCTCACAGGAGGAGCTCGCGCCGGAGGCAAGGGATTACGTGACAGTCATCCAGCAGAAGGCCGACCGTCTCAGGACAATGGTCTCCGATGTTTTCGACCTCGCCAAGGCCACGAGCCGCACGGATATGGAGCTTGAACGCATCGACGCCGTGATACTCACCGGACAGGTGCTCGGCGATATGGAGGACAGGATAAAGCAGTCCGGCAGGGAAGTGCGCTCCTCAGTCGAGCTCACCGCAGCCCCCGTCAGAGCCGACGGAAAGAAGCTCTACCGCGTTTTCCAGAACCTCATCGACAACGCCCTGAAATACTCTCTTGAGGGCACAAGGATATGGCTCACACTGAAGGAGCAGAACGGGAACGCAGTATTCACCATAAAGAATACCGCCTCCTATGAAATGGATTTCACGCCGGAGGAGATAACCGAGCGCTTCGTAAGAGGCGATGAATCGCGTACCTCCGAGGGCAACGGCCTCGGCCTCTCCATAGCCAAGAGCTTCACGGAGGCCTGCGGCGGCAGGTTCAGAGTCATCATCGACGGCGATACCTTCGGCGCAGAGGTAAGACTCCCCCTCCTCGAAGAAACACCTGAATAATACTGCACATTTGTCGGGGGAAACCTTTCTGAGGAAAGGTTCTCCCCCGTACCCCCTTCCAAAGACTTCCAATGAATTTTGCCCCAATAGGTCGTTGACCTATTGGGGCAAAATTGTCGCTGAAAGTTTTCGGAAAGGAGTTTGAGGAAAACCCTTTTTCAAAAGGGTTTTCCTCAACATAACGTGCAGGCAGCTATACTATCATGTGGTGGTCTCCTGCTCGATATCGCCGTCGAGACCGTCGATGAACTCACTTGCGGCCTCACCGACACCGCCGGCGATGTCCTTTCCGGCATCTGCTGCGCCGTCAACGGCATCCCGGATATGCTCTTCTGCGGTATGCTCGTCGTGACGGGGCAGCTCAGTGACACGGCTGTTATCGGCTCTGTCACTGACATGACCGTTATCCGTGCTGTAACTGCCCTCGTGCTCCATACCCTCACCGCAGCCGGTCAGAGCAGCTCCGGCAAGCACAATAGCAGAGCTTATTGCTAAAAACTTTTTCATACGATTTTATCCCTTCATAAATTATATTGTGGACAGGTTTTCCACAATACTTTTCTATTGTTTACTCTTTTCCCACCGTTATCCACTATTTTTTCAACTTCTATAAGGTGGAAGAACAGGAAAAAGACGTTGTATTCCACAGTTTCCACATGGTTTTCAACATTCCTGACGTTCCGCTAACAGTCTTTTCAACAGCTTGTTGAAAAGTTATCGACAGGCGTGTGGAAATAAAAATGTATGATATTGCCGCTGATACTCATCAGTATTCTCCCTGCCCGTAAAGCGTCTGAGTTTCTGTTTCTTCCGCATATTTACTCACAGGCAGCAGATACAGCAGCAGCGGAGATACAGCGCCTCCGCCTGACCTCACGTTCACTGTCATCACAGCCCTGAGAATGGTATTATATGCTCATATATCGCTTATGCGTATCGCTTCGCCGTCTGCTGAGAATCTTTCTCCTTCGCAGGAAACACTTTCTCTGCCTTCATTCAGAGTTGCCGAAAAGGTATATGTACCGCTTTTTGTATCCGCACAGATATCGAGCATGATATCCGTAGTTCTCCAGCAGTCGGATATTACCACATCCACGGGTATGACCATCTCTTCTGACATGGTATCTGTCTGAAAGGCGAGCCTGAACGGCTGCTTCCCGTAAACACCGCCCTTGCAGCGGAATCTGCATCCGTTCTTCCTGCTTCTGAAAAATGATATGGTGTTTTCCTTTCTGTCATTCATCATCATCCCGGTGACATTCTTCTTACTGAGCGAAACAGGCTGTCCGTCGGCAGAAACAGTGATGCTGCACTTCATTTTCGGCCCGAACCACAGCCTTGAATACACCTCATAGCCGATCTCCGTATACCTCACCAGTATAACAGCCGTAACAATGAAACAGAGCAGTAATATTACTTTTTTCTTCATGCTTGTCACTCCCTTTTGAGCTATCCTTGTATCTCTATTGTAACAGCTCCGTATGTCTTTTCTGTGCCCTTTCCGGACTATTTCTGTGACGTTTTGAATTCATAATTCATAATTCTTAATTCATAATTTGTGGTATCGCCTGACGGCGATGGATTTAAAGAGAATACCCACACATAACCTTGCAGCGCTCATCCATGTCACCCGTGCGATAGCCGGCTTTAGCCTGCATGGACGGAAAAAGCAAAAGCTGACAGGTGGGGGTGAAGGGGAGAGTGAGGGGGA